>OOAW01000251.1_pt1 | contig 49479 bp, 48 predicted proteins | sample 1671861 | NCBI WGS metagenome assembly OOAW01 (sample SAMN06348200, study PRJEB24527) | human gut metagenome | reverse complement strand
CCCCATTTTTTGTTTTTGCTTTGCCCTCTAAAGTATCTTGTTTCATATATATTCCGCCTTCCTACTTGCTCAGTTTTCTCCCTAAATTTCGTGGAACATACCAATTTTGTCTTTTATTCTCTGCATTTCATTACACCGGACTGGATAAGTTTGGTGCGGATGTCCTCATACAGTGAAATAATTTGATACTTACAAGTATATTCCAAATAGTCAGAATTGCAATAGGTAACCTGAGCTGTTTTCAACTGCCAAGGCAAATCTTATTCGGTATGCCCGAAGATCGTCGCAAATGTATTCCTTCAATGGTAACAATCATGGAGATTAGTGTTTATCTGGAGATTACCAAAGGATAAATAGAAGCAGTATTAAAGCCGTTCACCACGCAGATTTTCCAGCGTGGCGAACGGCTTTTTTGCTGCCCCTATATTTACAGGTAGGAGGAATTGAAGAAGTCTTTTAATGTAATTCCTAAACCCTGACAAATTCTTTCAATCGTCTCTACGCTTAACTGCCCTCCCCGACGGGCGGTGGTTTGAATCGTGGAGTACGATATTCCGCATTTCTTTGCCAATACACATAGATTCATATCACGCACTTGCATCAAATCCTGAACACGCTTGATCGTATCCACAAAAACTCCTCCCATCTTTTTAGTTCAAAACTTTTCCAACAACCTCGAATCTTTGCTCTGGAGATATAAGGATCGGCGAATATTTGGTGTTAAGAGAAACCAAAACCGGTTGGTTATGCACCACGCCATAGCTGTCGGTAAGGAACTCTGCTTGGGATTTGTCTGGGGTATGTTCATCGTATTTTTTCAGATATCCACAGTCATCATATACGAATATCCCGATATCCCCGCACTCAAGTTCTTCGCAGCGCTTCACCCATACAATCTGTCCGTTATGATAGCGTGGCTCCATACTATCACCGCTAACATATATCCCGAACTCGGCACCAGCCGGAACGCTACTGGCAGGCACTTGTATCTGCTGGAACATTTCACCCTCAAGAAAAGCTCCTAGACCTGCCGATACTGGCAGCTCTGACACAGGCATCATTATGTAGTCGATTTCCGCAGGCTCTTCTGTGTCTGGCTGGTAGCGCCGAGATGCAATCAAGTCCATTTCGTACTCAGCGACCTTTTTTTGCCCGATGGCATTTAGAAGGGCGGGTTTCTGAAAGGTCTTTGTAAAGTAGGAAGGTCCTTCCTTGATGTTCAATGCGTGGCAGATTGCAACCAGTTGGTAGATGCTGGGAGTGGTGTATCCTTTTTCCCATTTACTGATTCCCTTGTCACTGACATCGACGCCATAGTGGCGGAGAAGTTCGGAGAAAGTTACAAGTGAATAGCCATTCCTTTTTCGTACAGCTGCGAGAATCAGACCAACCTCATTACTATCCCTTGCGGCGACTGCATCATAGCACACCGTGGATGGGGCTATGTGCATTATGGTGAGCGCAGTTTTCTTTTTCATAACAAGAACACTCCTTTGTGATCCGGTATCTCTATTATAGTATAGAAAACACAAGAAATCAACAAGAAATCTCCAAAATAGCGACAAATGCGTAATTTACATCTCCATAAAGTGGGTGTATAATCGAATCAAATCCACAAATAACAGCTTTTTGGTGTTAATTCTGGACCGAAATCGTGTATATTTGGCGTTTTTGAGAGGTGATAATATGAGAAAAGAAAATGTAAGATGCCCGATGTGCGGAACCATGAACTATGATGTAGATCTTGATGCAACCGACGGCTGGACAAAATGCCGTCTGTGCAAAGCAGTAACCTGCTCTATGGATGAGTGGAAAAAGCATACAGTGTCCGTTCCTCTGTTAAACGAAAAACAGCTCGTGGCACGCAGTATGATTCGCAAGTAATGCACGCTGCATTCTGATAAATCTGCAAAAAGGAGGAATTCTGATGTGTGGTGATTACAACCTTCGCCGTGAGAAAAGATACGTCGAAGTGGATGTTCGTTTTACTCCTGACGGCAAGATCCGTCCTCTTGCCATAAACTATGACAAGACTCGCACTTATGGAATTGATCGTGTCTTGGCAGTCAAGCACGGTACATCACGTTTTGGCGTGAAAGGACATTGCTTCACCTGCCTGATTTGCGGGCAGAAGCGGAATCTTTGGCTTGAAAAGGGCAAGTGGTTCGTGGAAGCCTACTGTGCCACATCAGAAGGTAGGGCTTCATAATGGCAAGATACTTATCGCGTGCAGAACTCTCGTGCATAGCAGGCAAATATATTGAAATGTACTATGCACTCTTCGGAATAAGCAAAAATGACCCCGCTCCTATTAACCCAGAGCAGTTTGCAAATTCTGTTCTTGGACTGAACCTGAAGATGTTGCCGCTGTGTAGCGATGGTCACATCCTTGGATTAACGGTTTTCCAGAGATGTAGCTTCACAGCAACCCTTGAGGATGGAACAAAGCTTGTTGAAGTATTTATGCCGAGGGATATCGTAATCGATTCTGCTCTTGCGGCAGACAGATGCACTGGATGCCGGAATTTCACAATAGCGCATGAAGCAGCACATCAGATTTTGGCTGATCTGTTTCCGAACGACTACGGAAAAGCAGTCAAGTACCGTGGGCACATTGTCTATCGGGAAAGAAACGGAAAGGCCTCGTGGGAAGAATGGCAGGCGGATACCCTTGCAGCAGAGCTGCTGATGCCAACATTTCTGATCAATGCCGAAATAGAACGTGTGGCGTTGACTCTGCCAAATGGGATTCTGTACAAATCAGTGTCTGACCCTAACTATGAAAAAATTCTGGAGATGGCTCGACGGATTGGGGTTTCTTGGTCTGCAATCAGGATCAGACTGCAGCAGATGCAGGTTATAAAAGGCAAACCCATCCACTGCCATCCATTGGACATCATGCGATTTGGAGAATGAATATGATTCAGTTAAAGAACCGTCCCTTTGCCGGTAAAGCACCGACTACTACACAGCAGGCAGAATTTAGCATAGGCTGGAGATTTTGCCCTGTTTGTGGAAATAAGTTATACCAAAAAATCGAGGGGTGTTCAGGTATACTACAAGTGAAGTGCAATAAATGCAAAGAAACCCTGAGACTTGATCTGGCATTTAGATGCCGGTGATTTTCCAGTCATTTTAACAAATACGGGTGCATTGCACCCTGAATATGGACTGTTCGCTCCGAGCAACGGGCCCTTGCCGCAAGGCAATGTATGAAACGTGCTCCAAATAGCCGGGCAACAGCTGATTGAGAGATTTTCATTGAAGATCCCTCAGTTGGTTGTTGTCCGGCTATTTTTTTAGCCTTCAGGAAGCCTGCTCCCGTAAAAAGGAGCAGGCTTTATGTTTGTCCGTTTTTCGTGGATGCCCCAAGCGGCTAGATATCCGTAGCAACTCCGAGTTTTCGACTTCTCACGCTTTATCGAAAATTTGGAGGTCACACATGAGCTTTGATCCGAATGCTATTGGTAACCGTATTTTTACTTTGCGTACAAATGCGAAGTTATCGCAGGAAAAACTTGGTGTTTCCCATCGACACCTCGGCGATCTTGAAAGGGGAAGCTCCAATGGCTCTGTAAAAATCCTGATCGATATTGCAGAATACTTCCATGTCAGTATGGATTATCTTCTTTTGGGTCGAGATCCTTCTAGGAATCAGTTTCAAAATGAACTGCAAGCCGCTATTGAAAACATTTGTCCATCACACCAGCTACGGCTGTATGGTCTGGTTCACGAATGCTAAACAAGCAAATATCCGTAGGGAAACGTACACTTCCCAGCTAATGAAAGGTGGGCATTTTACAATGAACCTTCCACTTTTCATTAGCTCTGCTAATTTTCTGCTAATGAAAAGCCTTTTACTCGTTTTATTTCGGGGTTTGTGTTCTTTACTCAGATTGACAGCGTAACAAAAAATCAATTGATAAAACGTTACTTGTTTTACCTACTTTTGCCTAGGATTTATGGCTTCAGCCCCTACTCCTAAGCCTGAGGCCCCCGGTTCGAATCCGGGCGGGGACGCCATTTTAAGAAAATGCGAAGGTCATTTTTCCATGTGAAAGACGATCTTCGCATTTTTCATTTTGAACCTATCACCAAAATTAGCCAGCGAATGCCATTAGCAGAATTTTCGGTTCCAGCTAATAAAATCAGGCTTCCAGCTAATTGAGGCCAAAATCGCCGTTTTCTATGCTTTATGCAACTTCACAGCATAAGAAAACCTTTTGGACATACAAAAAAGCGCAGAAGGCTTCCTTTGAGAAACACCTTCTGCGCTTTTTTGTTTTTACATTGCGATCCAGCCCAGAGCATTTGCCACAGAGCTGATCAGGATAATGGCCGCAAAGATGGGGCACAGATACTGGATCATGAAGTTGAAGATCTTTTTACGGCGGAAGGGCTTGCCGCCCAGCGTCACCTCTTCTTCGATCTTCTGCACGCCGATCACGCGGGACACCAGCAGGCAGATAGCAATGGCTGCAATGGGCATCATGACAGAGTTGGTGAGGAAATCGAAGAAATCCAGAAACTGCATTCCGAACACCGTCACGCCCGCCAGCGGGCCATAGCCCAGTGCCGAAAGGCTGCCCAGCGCCACCATGATCAGGCCGATCAGTGCCGTTGCGCGCTCGCGGCTCCAGCCCAGCTCGTCCTCAAAGGTGGAGACAGCGCTCTCGGTCAGGGCAATGGAGCTGGTCACGGCTGCAAACAGCACCAGCAAAAAGAACAGGATGCCCACCACATGGCCAAAGCCCATGCTCTCGAATACCTTGGGGATGGTAATGAACATCAGCGCCGGGCCGGCCTGCAGGGTGTCCGGGTCGCCGCCGGAGAAGGAGAACACCGCCGGAATGATCATCAGGCCCGCCATGATGGCAATGGCCGTGTCGAACAGTTCCACGTTCTCGGTGGATTCCTCAATGGAGACCTCCTTCTTCATATAGGAGCCAAAGGTGACCAGAATGCCCATGGCGATGGACAGCGAATAGAACATCTGGCCCATGGCCGTGACCACCGTCATCCAGGAAAAGTTTGCCACGTTCGGCACCAGAAAATACTTCACGCCTGCCAACGCACCCGGGCGCGTGACCGAGTAGCCCGCAATGACCACCGAAAGCACCACCAGCACCGGCATCATCACCTTGGAAACACGCTCCACGCCGTTGCGCACACCTGCAAAGATGATGGCCAGCGTAAAGGCCGTGAAGATCAGAAAGCACACCTCTGCCGACAGTCCGCTGGAAATGAAATTGGAAAAATAGCCGTCCTGCGAAAGCTCACTGCCATGGCCGCTGATATACTCCGACAGATAGCGGATGACCCAGCCGCCGATGACCGAATAGTACGGCACGATCAGAATGGGAATGACCGCATTGATCCAGCCGCCGAACCGCAGGCCGCCCTTTTTGCCAAAAGCTCCAAAGGCACCCACCGGGCTTTTGTGGGTCATGCGGCCCAGTGCCGTTTCGGCCACGATCATCGTGTAGCCAAAGGTGACGGCCAGCACGATGTACACCAGCAGAAAAATGCCGCCGCCGTATTTCGCGGCGAGGTACGGAAACCGCCAGATGTTGCCCAGACCTACCGAAGCGCCTGCGGCCGACAGCACAAAGCCGATCTTGCCGGAAAAGGCGCTGCGCTTTTGTTTTTGCGTATCCATGATTTAATTCCTCTTTTCCTATATTCCTATACACAAGTGGCCTTAGTGTACCATATCTGTCCGTCAAATACAATGGTCCCGCCTGTTTGCGTGCAAAAAACAAACAGCGCCCCGCAAGGGAGCGCTGCCTGTTTTTTATAAGAGGTATACGCGTTGATCTCAGAAGATGCTGTAGCCCAGCAGCTGCGGCAGGGCGGTAGTAAGCGGGCCCCACAGGCTGATGGAGATCAGAACGATCACGTTGCAGATCACGTAGGGCGCTGCGCCCTTGAAGATCTCGATGATGGGCATACGGTTAATCTTGTTGCAGGCGTTCAGGCACATGCCGACCGGCGGAGTGACCAGACCGATGGCCAGACCGGTAATCATCATGGCACCGAACTGCAGCGGCGAGAAGCCGTACTGCACCATGACCGGCAGCAGGATGGGAGTGAGCAGCAGGATGGCCGGGCTGACATCGATGAAGGTGCCGATCATCAGGATCAGCACATCAAAGATCAGCGCAATGGCCCACGCGGGCATGTTCAGGGACATGAAGAAGGCACCCACCGTCTGCGGCACCTTCTGCATGGTCAGCACCCATGTGAAGATGGTGGTAAAGCCGATGATGAGCATGATGGAGGAGGATTCAGTCATGGAAAATCCCCCTTTCTTCGATTATGGGAAAGGGCGGCAGCACTTTTTGCTGTCGCCTCTTGATTACCGAACAGCAAAGACGGGCGGGGCTGTCAACGGCGGCACATTTGCGCCGTTCATCTTGACCGTTGACTGGCTCGGCTGGATTTGCTATTTATTTCCTCACCATTCCTGTGTCTTGGCTTCCTTCCGGATTTTCATTATCTGTATTTGATATATACTGCCAGGAATTACAGAAACCAACGCAAAAATACCAAAGATTATAGATTGCTTTGTAACTGCGAATAGTGCAAACATGAGCAGTAGAAATAGCCACGGATTGCGTAAGTTGCGATAATATTTTTCTTTATCGTCATAAGAGGTATGGAGTTCAAAAGGCTTTCCATCGTTTGCTTTTTCCACAATCAAGATTTCTCGATTAAAAGTTGTTGTGTTTGTCGCAATACGACCGCCCCTTTCTGCCCATGGGCGCCAACGAACTTTTCCAACAGAATAGTTTAGATTGATATTTTTAAAAAACACCTTATATCCCATATCCTCCAAAAAATTAGCATAATCTATTGAACTCTCTTTTGATTTTTCTCCGATAAACTCTACACAATAGGTCACTTCATCGGGCTTGCATTTTTCAAATTCGTATAACAGTTTTCCTGTCCTAACAAGTCGATAACCCTTTTCAGACATTTTGTTTAGCCATTTTTCCTGCGTATTTAGCAATCCGCCAAAAAAGCGATAACATTTTTTACTCATACTGCACCTCCAATAATTTCACTTGCAATGCTTACAAGTTCATTTAGTCTTGCAAGCTCTTTTTCTGCAATTTCTTTTCCCTGTGCTGTAATGTGGTATTCTTTTTTTCTTCCCTCACTATCTCCATAAGGTTCAATCCACTTCTTGTCCTGCAAAGAGTTTAATGCTCCATATAAAGTGCCTGCGCCTAACGAAAGCCGCCCGCCCGTTTTTTCTTCAACAAACTGCATAACGGCGTATCCGTGTTTTGGTGTATAAAGAGAGAGTAAAATATAAAAGGTCACTTCTGTAAGTGCGCCACTTTTTGCATTGTCTCTCATAGTCCAGCCTCATTATTACGATTACTGTAATAAATATATCACTAACCGTAATATAGGTCAAGCAGCTTCAAGGAAATTATTTAAGGGGGCATGAAAATGGAGCAGCAACATTTTCGTGTTACTGCTCCATTTTGATACAGAATAGTAGGGTACGCTGTTCTCAATTTGTGTTGTTGCTTCTTTACCGTATATGAGCATTGACCCAGGGGTTCTCCTGACCGTCTGCAACGCCGGTCTTCAGACCCATGTACAGGTCGGAGTACGGGATGGTAGTGGTGGTAGCACCCATTGCCTGGAAGGTCATGTCAATGGTCTTCATGCCGTTGGTGCGCATCTTCAGGCCCTTCAGGTCTGCGGGAGCCTTGATGGCATGCTTGGAGTTGGAGAACTGGCGGTAGCCGCCTGCATCGCACAGGTTGATGATGACGGTGCCGGTCTCGCCCTCGGCCTCAGCACACACCTTCTGTGCCAGGTCGCTCTGCAGCAGAGCCGTGACCTGTGCACGGGTGTTGGTCAGGAAGGGCAGGGTGAACATCAACAGACGGGGGCTGAAGTCGAACTGACCGCCGCGCATGCCCTGCACGGTGCCGGCCACGACCTGCTCCAGCATCTCCTTCTCGGTGCCCAGCTGGCCGTTGCCGTAAACCTCGATCTTCACATGGCCGTTGGTGGCCTCTGCCACATCGGCGGCAAACTGCTCCATGGAAACAAAGCGGGGGGTGCCTTTTTGCCTTATACGCTAGCAAAGTTTTTGGCGGCCCCTGTATACAGCATTTTCATTGCACGCTAATCGTAACAGAAAATTCACATCCGCACAAGAGCCAAACTTCGCCAACTTCGTAAAGTTTCTTTGTGCATAACTAACAATCTTATCCGTTTCTCGTGGAAACTGTTACAATCCGGCGACACTATTTGGTTCATTTTCATCTGATATATCAATTTTTGTCAGATATGATAAATTTCGGAGCTTTTCCTATACTTGTATACAGGCTATTGTATACTTCATTCTCATACGTTGACAATCTCTTTTTAGCAGGCTAAAATAGAAATGTCTTATCATCAACTATGTAAATGGAGTGTGAGCACATGGCTGAACAGCTGCATCCGGAGGACATCTACCAGACGCTGGAATATGAGATCGTTACGCTGAAGATCAAGCCCGGAGAGACCATCAGCGAAAATCAGCTGTGCAAACGGTTCGGCATTTCGCGCACACCGGTGCGCGCTGCCCTGCAGCGGCTGGAACAGAACGGCTTTGTGCAGATCATTCCCTGCAAGGGCACCATCGTCACCCCCATCAATCTGGATATCGTGGATCAGATCGTATACCAGCGCACAGCCGTTGAAAGCACGGTGCTGCGCGATTTCATTCAGGTCTGTTCGCCCAAAGAGTACATCGAAATCAAGCACAAATATGACCTACTGGAAGAGATGGCCCAGACCATGACCGACCCAGACAATGTGGATATCAATGCCTTCCTGACGCTGGATCTGGAAATGCACGCCATCTGGTTTTGCAGCATGAACAAGTGGTATATCTGGCAGAACCTGACAAAGCCGCAGCCGGATTATTCCCGCTTTACCCGTCTGGATGTGGTGCGGGCCAACAATGTACCGGATGTGCTGAGCGAGCACCGGGAAATTTTGCGGGTGATCCGGGAAAAAGACCTGGATGCCATTGAACCGCTGATCCGGCGGCACCTGTACGGCGGCCTGCGCCGTATGGGCACCCAGCTGTACGCAGAAAAGTACAAATCCTATTTTACCGGCATCTGAACCAATGAAAAACAGGCGCATCCGCCAGCCTTTCGGCCTTTGGATGCGCCTGTTTCGTTTTTTGTATAATTTACTGCTTATGGTACTTGCGGTCCTCTTCCTCGTAAACAGGGTCACAGGTCAGGTACATTCCCAGCCGGTTCAGGGTGCTGGTATCCACACCCGAGAGCAGCACGGTGGAGTGCACATCGCAGCCCTTGAGGTTGGGCAGCTGATGCATGGCCGCTGCAGCCTGCTCGTTGGAAGCAGCCGAACTGGAAAGTGCGATCAGGATCTCGTCGGTGTGCAGGCGGGGATTCTTGCCGCCCAGATAGTTGGTCTTGAGGGTCTGGATGGGCTCAATGGAAGCCGCACTCACAAGGTCGGTCTCCTGCGGGATACCGGCCAGCACCTTGAGAGCATTCATCAGAGCAGATGCTGCTGCACCCAGCAGCGGACCGGTCTTGCCGGTAACAACGGTGCCGTCCGGCAGCTCAATGGCGGCAGCAGGGGCCCCGCCGGTGCTCTCGCTGCGGGCATGAGCCTGCTTTTCCACTTCGCGCTGGCCCACGGTCAAGTCGGCCTGATTCATCAGCAGTTCCAGCTTGTAGCGCTCGGTCTCCTTGACCGTGCCGGTGATCTTCTGCTCACACAGGCACTTGAAGTAGCGGCGCAGGATCTCCTTGCGGGAGGCTTCGCGGCAGACCGCATCGTCCACGATGCAGTTGCCTGCCATGTTCACGCCCATGTCCGTGGGGGACTTATACGGGCTTTTGCCGGCGATCAGCTCAAACATGGCGTTCACCACCGGGAAGATCTCAATATCGCGGTTGTAGTTGACGGTGGTCACGCCGTAGGCTTCCAGATGGAACGGGTCGATCATGTTCACATCGTTCAGGTCGGCTGTAGCGGCCTCGTAGGCCAGATTCACCGGGTGCTTGAGGGGAATGTTCCAGATGGGGAAAGTCTCGAACTTGGCGTAACCGGCCTTCACGCCGCGCTTGTACTCATGGTACAGCTGGGAAAGGCAGGTGGCCATTTTGCCGCTGCCGGGGCCGGGGGCCGTGATGACCACCAGCGGGCGCTGGGTCTCGATGTAATCGTTCTTGCCGTAGCCCTCGTCGCTGACGATGTGGGCCACATCGTTGGGATAGCCGGGAATTTTGTAGTGGCGGAAGGTGCGGATGCCCAGACTGTTCAGCCGCTTTTCAAAGGCCTCCACCTCCGGTGCAGCGGCGTACTTGGTCACGCACACGCTGCCCACATACAGGCCTACTTCCTGGAAGGCATCGATCAGGCGCAGCACATCCAGATCGTAGGTGATGCCGTAGTCGCCGCGAATCTTGTTGCTGATGATGTCCTCGGCGCTGATAACGATGACCACCTCGGCCTGATCCTTCAGCTGCAGCAGCATCTGCAGCTTAGAATCGGGCTGGAAGCCCGGCAGCACGCGGGACGCGTGGTAATCATCGAACAGCTTGCCGCCGAATTCCAGATAAAGCTTGTTGTCGAACTTCTTGATGCGCTCGCGGATATGTTCTGACTGCATCGAGAGATATTTGTCGTTGTCAAATCCAATTTTCATCGTTCGTTTCCTTTTTCCTCTTTGCTGTGCCCGGCACACCGCACCGGAACTTTTCCATAACAGAAACAGTATACCACACTCAAAAACCGGGTGCAATCCAAAAGGGCGGCTTCAAAGTTTTTTCCAGCAAATGCGGTGTTTCGCGCTGTTCTTTGCTGCATTTTTTGTGAAAATGGTTCTTGCCGCGTTTTTGACAGCGGGTGTATCATGTTATATCTGATTGGATTGGAAGTCGTGGGCGGTTACTTTTTCTTTTTATCCTTCTGATCCTTCGCGCGATCCTGCGTAATACAGCAAGCCCCCGGGTCTCCCCGGGGGCTTGCTGCAGCTTTATGAAGTATCTCGAATATGGAAGGAATGGCGTTTATTCTGCGTCGGTACGGTTTTTCTTGAGCAGGCTCAGGATCACAGCACCCAGAACGCTGCCCACAGCCAGCGCCACACAGTACAGAGCGGTATGGTCCACGACTGGGAACACGAAGATGCCGCCGTGCGGTGCACGCAGAGCGCAGCCGAAGGTCATGGAGAGCGCACCGGCCACCGCTGCACCGGCCACGCAGCTGGGCAGGACGCGCAGCGGATCTGCTGCTGCATAAGGGATCGCACCCTCGGTGACGAAGCACAGGCCCATGACGTAGTTCACGATGCCGTTGCGGCGCTCGTCGGCAGTCCACTTCTTGGGGCAGAAGGTGGTGGACAGGGCGATGGCGATGGGAGGAACCATGCCGCCCACCATGACAGCGGCCATCACCTCATAGTTGCCGGAGGCAAGGGCTGCCGTGCCAAAGACGTAAGCTGCTTTGTTGAACGGGCCGCCCATATCAATGCTCATCATACCGGCCACGATGGCACCCAGCAGCACCTTGGAGGTGCCGCCCATGGCGTTCAGGCAATCGGTCATGGCAGTGTTGATCATGCCCATGACCGGGTTGATGCCGCACATCACCGCGCCGAGGATGAGCATACCGCCCAGCGGGTAGATGAGCATGGGACGGATGCCATTCAGGCTGGCAGGCAGCTTTTCGGTAATCTTTTTCAGCAGCTCAACGATGTAGCCTGCAGCAAAACCGGCCAGCAGTGCAGCAAGGAAGCCGCCGGAAACACCGGTGGTCTCACCCGCTGCAATACCTGCAAAGTTGGTGCCGTTCATGGCCAGCACACCGCCCACAAAACCGACCGCCAGACCCGGACGGTCTGCAATGGACATGGCGATGAAGGCAGACAGGATGGGCAGCATGTAACCGAAGGCTGCGCTGCCCACCGTCTTAAAGAAGGCAGCGACCGGGGTGTTCATGCCAAAGTTGGAGGGATCGATGGTGTAATCGTCCAGCAGGAACGCCAGTGCGATCATGATGCCGCCGCCCACCACGAAGGGCAGCATGTGGGAGACACCGTTCATCAGGTTCTTGTACAGAGCGCGGCCAAAGTTATCCTTGCCGGAAGCATCCTCGGCGGCCTGTGCGCCGCCCTCGGCGTGGTAAACAGGCACCTCGCCGTGCACGATCTTCTTGATGAGCTCCTCCGGCTTGTGGATGCCATCGTCCACCCGGGTGAACAGCACCGGCTTGCCGTCGAAGCGGGCGGTCTCCACCTTCTTTTCTGCTGCCACGATGATGCCGTCGCAGTTTGCGATCTCTTCTCTGGTGAGGATGTTCTTTGCTCCATCCGAGCCATTGGTCTCCACCTTGGTGGGCAGACCCAGCTTGTCACCGGCCTTGGTCAGGGCTTCCGCTGCCATATAGGTGTGGGCGATGCCGTTGACGCAGGCGGTCACGGCCAGAATGCGGTAGCCGCTCTGGGGGATCTCCTGCTGGGTGAAGCTCTCCGCGCCGAACTGAACCTCCTCCTGTGCATCGATGCAGTCAAGGAACTCTGCAGGGGTCTTTGCGGCCTTCAGCTTTTCTACAAAGTCCTCGTTCATCAGCATCTGCATCATACGGGCCAGCATGTCCACATGCAGGCTGCCGTTTTCCGGAGCCGCAATGGCAAACAGCAGGTCGGTGGTACCGTCGTCCTCGGCGTTGTACTGCACAGGGCTGCTCAGCCGCAGCGCCGCCAGACTGGGCCGGGTGACTACATTGGTCTTGGCGTGGGGCACCGTGATGCCGTTGTCCACATAGGTGGAGCCCTCTGCCTCACGGGCATAAAGGGCCTTTTTGTAGGCTTCCTTGTCCGTGATGTTGCCATGGGTGGCCTGCAGCTCCACCAGACGGCTGATGATCTGCTCCTGATCGGTCAGAGCCTCATCCAGTGCGATGGACTGCGCGGTGAATAATTCCGTAATACGCATGATTTTTCTCCCTTCGTTCTTATCTCTTAGCGTCCTCGCCCTCTCAGGCCGCTTCGCGTCCAGCTCTCCCAAAGGGAGAGCCTCTGGCGAAACCGGAAACTTTGCATGGACTGCCAAAGCCTCTCCCTTTGGGAGAGGTGGCATTGCACCAGCAATGACGGAGAGGGCGAGCCATCTATCCTTTCAAATTTCCTTCATCAGTTCGTCGATTTTTTCTTTGGTGGCAAGGCCAAGGCTGAACGCCGTTGCGCTGCCGCAGGCTGTGCCCAGACGCAGTGCAAAGGAATAGCTCCGGGTCTGCATCCAGCCAGCCACAAAGCCGGCCACCATGCTGTCGCCTGCGCCCACGCTGTTTACGACCTTGCCCTTGGGGCAGCCGATGCGGTGCACCTCGCCATTTTCGTCCACCAGCAGGGCACCGTCGCCCGCCATGCTTACCAGCACGTTGCGAGCGCCCTTTTGCTGTAGGGTGCGGGCCGCAGCAATGATCTCTTCGTCCGTAGTCAGCACCCTGCCCACGATCTCGCCCAGCTCGTGGTTATTGGGCTTGATGAGGAAGGGGTGGTACTGCAGCACGTTCACCAGCAGGTCGCGGGTGGCATCCACCACAGCACGCACGCCCCTGCCCTGCAGCCGGGCCAGCAGCCGCTCGTAGGTATCCTGCGAAAGGCTTGCCGGGATGCTGCCCGCCAGAATGAGGATATCATCCTCGTTCAAGCTGTCCAACTTCTTTTCCAGCTCCTGCATGGCGCTCTCCGGAATGTCGGGGCCCGCGCCGTTCAGCTCGGTCTCCTGCCCTGCCTTGATCTTGACATTGATGCGGGTCATGCCCTGTTCCAGATGCACAAAATCGGTCTTTAAGCCCTGTGCAGCAAGGCCGCGTTCCAGCCATGCGCCGGTCTCACCGGCCACAAAGCCCAGCGCCACGCTCTCGCAGCCCAGCTGTGCCAGCACACCGGACACATTGATGCCCTTGCCGCCCAGCACGCAGTCCTCGCCTTTGGCGCGGTTCACCTCGCCTACTTCCAGCGGTGCATCCAAACGCACCACATAGTCAATGGCCGGGTTGAATGTTACGGTATAAATCATACTTCCGTCTCCTTTACCAGCGTGAATTGTTTGTATTTGGGATTGGGGCAGCGGTTGGTGAGAATGGAACCGCCCTGCAGGTCGGCAATGACTGCCGGGTAGATGCGGGAAAACTTGGCATCATCCACAAGGAACCAGGCTTCCCGTGCACGGTGCACTGCCGCTGCTTTCACGGCAGCTTCCTCGGGGTCCGGCGTGGTAAAACCGGCATCCAGCGCCACACCGTTGGCACCCATGAACGCCTTGGTAAAATTGTAGCGCTGCAGGCTGGTGACTGTGGGTGCACCCACAATGGCTTCGGTCTCGGGCCGCAGCAGTCCTCCGGGCAGATACACCCGGCAGCCCTTTCGGGCCAGTGCCCGGGCATGGGCCACGCCGTTGGTCACATAGCTGGCTTTGAGGGCATCCTCCGCCAGTGCGCGCACCAGCTCCAGCGTGGTGGAGCCTGCATCGATGAACACAAAATCATCGGCGTTGATGAGCTCTGCCGCCGCCTGCGCGATGCTGCGCTTCTGCTCCACAGCCTGCGACTCCTTGGCCTCCATGGTGGGTTCATCCGCCAGAAAACGGCTGTCCGGCAGGGTGGCACCGCCGTGCACCTTGTTCAGCTTGCCCAGCCGGTCCAGTTCGGTCAGGTCGCGCCGGATGGTGGATTCGCTGGTATTCAGCGCCTCGCACAATTCCTGCACCGTCACGGTGCGCTTGCGGTTCAGCTGTTCCATGATCAGGCTGAAGCGTTCTTCTGCCAGCATCGGCATCCTCTCCTTTGGTTTGATCTTATCTTTGACGGTTTATGACCGTTTGTGCGCTGTTTTGGTTGATTGCATCTTTATTATAGCAAATACAGCACCAAAATCAATCACTTTCAGTCAATTTCATTCATTTTCGTACACAAAAAATTGTCTTTAAATTTGTGCAGGGAGCACAAAAGCTGGGATACAAGCATTTTGTGCAAACAAAAAAACCGCCGTGCGTACCAATCGCACAGCGGCCGGAGAGATGGCTTATTGAGGAATCACTCGGCAGTCCAGTAGAAATCGTCGCCGGGCATTGCGCCGCCCACTGCCTTGGGGTCGGCATCAAACAGCACCTGCAGATAAGCAGATGCGTTGGTCTTGAGCTCGTCGCCGGTCAGGCAGACGATGTTGCAGTTGGGCAGGGCCTTCTTGGCAATGGCAGCCTTGGCCACAACACCCTGCTCCTCGCACAGAGCGGCAGTGCCGTCCAGATCGGTGTTGGCAGCTTCCACGCTCTTGGCGTAGTCGGTAAGGAATGCGGCCACAACATCCGGGTGTTCCTCGGCATACTCCTTGCGCACCACGGTCACGCCGGTGATGAGCTGGGTATCCGCAACCTTGTTCCATTCCTCGGTCAGGTCGAGGGCCACACGCAGGGTGTCGTCCTGCAGGCCGGCTGCAGTCACATAGGGCTGGGGCAGAACTGCAATGGCATCCTCGGTATTGGCCATCTGGGCCGTGACCTCGGTGGCCTCGCTGTAGTATTCAATGGTCACGTCCTTGTCCGGGTCGATGCCGTTGGCGTTCAGAAGATAGCGCAGCACGTACTCCGGCGTGGTGCCCTTGCCGGTGGACAGGATGGTACGGCCTGCAAGGTCTGCCATGGACTGGATCGTATCACCGCCTTTTTCCACTACGTACAGCACGCCCAGCGTGTTGACGGCCACAGCCTGAATGCCGCCTTCCGTCTTCTGATACAGGGTGGCGGCCAGATTTGCCGGGATGGCAGCCATGTCCAGCTCGCCCTTCATCAGCAGCGGCACGATCTCATCGGCAGCGCCGTAAAGCTGCAGGTCGTAATCCATGGAAGCGGTGCCATCCTCTTCCATGCTCAGCAGGTTGACAAGGCCCATGGTGGTGGGGCCTTTCAGGCCAGCAATGCGCAGAGCATCGGTGGTGGACAGTTCCTTTGCTTCCTCACTGGAAGCGGCTTCCGAAGCAGCCTCGGGGACAGCTTCGCTGGAAGCTGCACTGGATGCAACAGAGCTGGATGCCGCACCGCCGCAGGCGGCAAGGCTCAGCACAAGGGCCAGAGCCAGCAGCACAGATGTCAGTTTTTTCATGCGGGGTTCCCTCTTTTCCTCATCAGACAGCGCGATTCCTGTGCCGCAAAACTTTGCACAGAATCATCGGACTGTCTTTTTATATTTTTTACAAAGCAAATTTGCAAAATCATTTGCTTTGCGGGTCTAAGTTTACTATAATAGAATCAAAAATACCGTTGCGTGTGCAACGGAATTGCAGGAGGGCTGTGGGAAGCCGGATCTTTCCCACGGAATTGTGATGAAAAACTTTCTTCCGCTGTTATGCTCCACCTCTTTATTCAATGGTCTGACCTCTGAAGAGCTGCAGACCCTGCTGGCTCAGCTGGGTGCCGTTATGCGCAGCTATGGCAAAGGCGAAGCGCTTGTTCTGGCGGGCGAACCCAACCGCAGGGTGGGCATCGTACTGTCCGGTGAGCTGGAAGCCTACCGTCCCGGGCCGCAGGGTGCGCGCATTCCCATCACCCACATGGAACCGGGCGGCGTGTTCGGCGATGTGCTGAGCGGTTCCAGTCTGGCAAGCCCGGTCACGGTGATGGCTTCGGTGCCCTGCGAGGTGCTGCTGATCCCCTACGAGCGGCTGCTGCTTTCGGATGGCAGTCCGGCGCACCAGCAGACATTGCGCAATCTGGTGCGCACCATCAGCGATAAATATTTTTCCCTCTCCCGCCGCATCGACCTGCTGGTGCTCAAAAGCCTGCGGGCCAAAGTGTGCGCCTATCTGCTCAGTGAAGCCGAGCGGGCTGGCAGCCTGACCTTCAGCATCCCGTTCTCCCGCATCCAGCTGGCAGATTACCTGAACTGCGACCGCAGCGCCCTCAGCCGTGAGCTGAGCCAGATGCAGCGGGACGGCCTGCTGGACACCTACAAGAGCAGCTTCAAGCTGCTGGAGCCTGAGGTGTTGAAGCAGATGGTGCAGCGACCATTTGAATAGCCGCCGCGTGCGCTTTGGCTGTATTCAGCTGAAATTTTATTTTTATATTTGAGTTTTAGAAAAATCTGCGAATTTTTCTAAAACTCTTTTTCACTGGAAGGCCGTAACCGTCAGCGGCATCATCTTGTTATTTTTAATATAGGAGTATTTTTAAATATGTCAAAACCGATTTTATGGATCGTGATCCCCTGCTACAACGAGGAGCAGGTGCTGCCCATTACAGCTCCCCTGTTTCTGGAAAAGATCAGCGGCCTTGCCGCACAGGGCCTTGTGAGCGAGAAGAGCCGGGTGCTGTTCGTGAACGACGGCTCCAAAGACAAGACATGGGAACTGATCCAGAGTTTTGCCGCACAGGACGAGCACTACATCGGCATTTCCCAGAGCCGCAACCGCGGCCACCAGAACGCCGTGCTGGCAGGCTTGATGGAGGCACTGCACAGCGGCACCTGTGATGTTACCATTTCCATCGACTGCGATGGTCAGGACGACATCAACGCCATGGACGAGATGGTTAAAAAGTATCTGGACGGTGCCGAGGTGGTCTACGGCGTGCGCAGCCGCCGCGATACAGACACCTTCTTCAAGCGCTTCACCGCCGAGGGCTTTTACCATGTGATGAACGCTCTGGGCGCAGACATCGTGTTCAACCACGCAGACTACCGCCTCATCAGCACCCGTGTGCTGGAAAGCTTTGCCGACTACAGGGAAGTGAACATTTTCCTGCGCGGCATGGTGCCTCTAGTGGGCTTCCGGAGCGATGTTGTCACCTACGAGCGCCATGAGCGCCTTGCCGGTGAGAGCCACTATCCGCTGAGCAAGATGCTGGCCCTTGCCTTTGACGGCATCACCAGCCTTTCCAACAAGCCTATCCGCATCATTACCGGGGCGGGCATCGCCGTGAGCCTGGTCGGCTTTATCGGAGTCATCTGGGCCATCGTGTGTGCCGCCATGGGCAGCAGCGTGGCCGGCTGGGCCTCCATCGTGTGCATCGTCTGCTTCATGAGCGGCGTGCAGCTGGTGTGCTTAGGCGTGATCGGCGAGTATATCGGCAAAATTTATATGGAGACGAAAGCCCGCCCGCGCTACATCATCAGCGAGCGCACCTGGGCACCCTACGAAAGGAAGTATCACGGATGAGCAAACAGAGCTGGCGCGGCAGCACCCTGCTGAACCCGGAACCGCCGGTACTGGTGTCCTGCGGCGGGCTGGAAAAGCCCAATCTCATCACCATCGGCTGGACGGGCACCATCTGCACCCAGCCCAGCATGGTGTCCATCAGCGTTCGGCCGGAGCGCTACAGCCACCACCTCATTCAGGAAAGCGGACAGTTTGCCATCAATCTGCCCACTGAAGCGCTGGTGCGTTCGGTGGACTGGTGCGGCGTGAAAAGCGGCCGTGATGTGGATAAATTTGCCGCCTGCGGCCTGCATTCTGCCCCCGGCAGCGTGCTGACCGACTGCCCCATTCTGGAAGAAAGCCCGGTCAATCTGGAATGCAAGGTAACTCAGGTGATCCCGCTGGGCAGCCACGACCTGTTCCTTGCCGAAGTTGTGGCCTGTGATGTGGACGAAAGCCTGCTGGACGAAAACGGCAAGCTGTGTCTCGAAAAGGCAAAGCTCATCGTCTACAGCCACGGCGAATATCTGGCACTGGGCAAAAAGCTGGGCACCTTTGGCTACAGCGTGCGCAAGAAAAAGCCGGTAAGGCGTAAAAAATAATTTACATTTCATCGCTTGACTTTTGCCCAAAACTGCATATACTAAAGATAGGCAATGTAGAGAGATTGAATCCATCGGGTTCATGCCGAAACACGAAGCCCCCGGTAGTGTCAGTACCGGGGGCTTCTTTTAGTGTTTGCTGCCCTTGCCGATCTTACCGTCGATCCATGTGCACAGATAGTAGGCAACTACCTGCGCGGCAACGGTTTGGATAAATGTAGAGAGAGTTTCCAAGGGGTTCACCTCCTTTCCGCGGTTAGGGGAATGGAGAAGGGCCGCAGGAACAGTATAGCACAAAAACCGGTATCGCGCAATTTTGACGCAATACCGGTTTTTGTGCATTTATTCGTGCTTCACGCGCTGGATCTCGCCCAGATCATAGGGGGTGTTCTGGTAGACATAGTAGTTCAGCCAGTTCTCATACAGCAGGTGGGCGTGGGCACGCCAGCGGAACAGCGGCGGCTTGGACGGGTCATCGTCCGGGTAGTAATTCACCGGCACATGGATGGGCAGGCCCTTGTCCACATCGCGGCGGTACTCTGAATCCAGCGTGTATTTGTCATATTCCGGGTGGCCGGTGACAAAGATCTGTCGTCCGTTCTCGGTGCTCATAAGGAAGGGCCCGGCCGCATCGCTCTCGGCAAGGATGCGCAGAGCCTTGCAGTTGTCCACATCCTCGCGGCTGATGCCGGTGTGGCGGCTGTGGGGCGCATAGAACACCTCGTCAAAGCCGCGCACCAAAGGGTTCGACGGGCGGGTGACCCGGTGCTCGAACACGCCGAACATCTTTTCCGGCAGCAGCTGCTTGTGCACGCCGTAGTGGTAGTACAGGCCAGCCTGTGCACCCCAGCACACATGCAGGGTGGAGTAGACATTCGTCTCGCTGAAGTCCATGATCTCGCACAGCTCCGGCCAGTAATCCACCTGCTCAAAGTCCATGGTCTCCACCGGTGCGCCGGTGATAATCATGCCGTCGTAGCGGTTGTTCTTCACCTCGTTGAAGTTCTTATAGAACGATTCGAGGTGTGCTGCCGAAACGTGGGTCGCCGCATGGCTGGCCGTCTGCAGCAGGGTCATGTGCACCTGCAGCGGGGTATTTGCCAGCAGACGGGCGATCTGGGTCTCGGTGGTGATCTTGGTGGGCATCAGGTTCAGGATCAGGATCTCCAGCGGGCGGATGTGCTGGGCAAGGGCGCGCTCACGATGCATGACGAAGATATTTTCGTTGTAGAGGGCATCGTAAGCAGGCAGGGTCTTGGGGATGATCAGCGGCATAGTTCGTACTCCTAACGATTTAGAATAGCCTCCGCTGACGCTCTGGCTATCTTCAGCGGAATTTATTTTTTATATTTTGCGTTTGTCGCGCCCTGCGGGGCGCTCCAAACGCATTTTTACGAGAAGGGCCGGAACCGATAGATGCTGCTGAACTCACCTTTTAGATCTTATCCAGCGCCTGTGCAATATCTGCGATGAGGTCTTCGCTGCTTTCCAAGCCGCAGCTCATGCGCACCAGCTCTGCGGGCACACCGGCGGCTTTCAGCTGCTCATCGTTCATCTGGCGGTGGGTACTGGATGCAGGGTTCAGGCAGCAGGTGCGGGCATCGGCCACATGGGTCTCGATGGCTGCCAGCTTCAGATTCTTCATAAAGATGCTTGCAGCCTCACGGCCGCCGGCCAGACCAAAGCTGACCACGCCGCAGCTGCCATTCGGCAGATACTTCTCCGCCAGTGCATGGTACGGGCTGGACTCCAGGCCGCAGTAGTTCACGTAGGCCACCTTGGGATGGCTCTCAAGGAACTCTGCCACAGCCATGCCGTTGGCGCAGTGGCGCTGCATCCGCACATGCAGGCTTTCCAGACCGAGGTTCAGCATGTAGGCGTTCATGGGCGACTGCATGGAGCCAAAGTCACGCATCAGCTGCGCGGTAGCCTTGGTGATAAAGGCCCCCTCTTTGCCGAAACGCTCGGCGTAGGTGATGCCGTGGTAGCTGTCGTCCGGGGTGCACAGGCCGGGGAACTTCTCAGCGTGGGCCATCCAGTCGAACTTGCCGCCGTCCACGATGGCACCGCCCAGCACTGCGCCGTGGCCGTCCATATACTTGGTGGTGGAGTGGGTCACGATATCCGCGCCCCACTCAAAGGGGCGGCAGTTGACCGGCGTGGGGAAGGTGTTGTCCACGATCAGCGGCACACCGTGGGCGTGAGCAGCCTTGGCAAACTTCTCAATGTCCAGCACGGTCAGGGCCGGGTTTGCGATGGTCTCGCCGAACACCACCTTGGTGTTGGGCTGGAATGCGGCGTTCAATTCTTCCTCGGTGCACAGCGGGTCCACAAAGGTGGCATCGATTCCCATCTTCTTCATGGTGACGGAGATCAGGTTGAAGGTGCCGCCGTAGATGGTACTGGATGCCACGATGTGGTCGCCTGCTTCGCAGAGGTTGAACAGGGCAAAGAAGTTTGCAGCCTGACCGCTGCTGGTCAGCATTGCGGCCGTGCCGCCTTCCAGCTCGCAGATCTTCTTAGCCACAAGGTCGCAGGTGGGGTTCTGCAGACGGGAATAGAAGTAGCCGTCAGCTTCCAGATCGAACAGCTTGCCCATGTCCTCGCTGGTGGCATACTTGAAGGTGGTGGACTGGATAATGGGGATCTGGCGGGGTTCGCCGTTGCCGGGGGTGTAACCGCCCTGCACGCAGATAGTATCACGATTCATACTACATACTCCTTTACTGGGTTTGTCCATATAGCACAATTCCCCGCAGGAGTGCAGCAGCCTCCGGCGGGGAATTGAAACGTTAAATTTTAGTTCCCGTTCGGGGGCAAAATGAGGAGAGGACTCCTTCCGTCAAAGCCTTTCGGCTTTGGCAATACCGGAAAGTTTTCCTCTTCGCCAGAGGCTCCCTCTCCGGGGGAGCTGGCGCGCGAAGTGCGACTGAAGGAGTTACTTCCGCAGCCGCTTATCGCTTCTGGTGGCCCAAGCAGTGCCCAAAGTCTGGAACACCTGAACCATCAGCACCAGCAAAATGACACACACGATCATGATGTCGGTCTGGTAGCGGTAATAGCCGTAGGACAAAGCGATCTTGCCCAGACCGCCGCCGCCAATGACACCGGACATGGCCGAGTAGCCCAGAATGGTGGTCAGTGCGGTGGTCATGCTGGAGATCAGGCCGGGCAGGCATTCCGGGATCATCACCTTGGTAATGATCTGGAACGGCGTTGCGCCCATGCTCTGGGCCGCTTCCACCACGCCCTCGTCCAGCTCGCGCAGACTGGTTTCCACCAGACGTGCCACGAACGGGAAGGCTGCCACCACCAGCGGAACGATGGTGGCTTTGGTACCCACTGTGGTACCCACGATGGCACGGGTAAGCGGGAATACACAGATCATCAGGATCAGGAACGGAACACTGCGCAGGATGTTGATAACGATGTTGAGAATGTGCATCAGCCAGCCGGGCAGCGGCAGAATGCCGTCCTTATCACCGGCCACCAGCAGCACACCCAGCGGCAGGCCCAGCACCAGCGCAAACGCGGTGGAAAGGACCGTCACGTAAAAGGTCTCCCAGATGGCAAAGCCGTAATCCGCAATACTCATTCGCCGGTCACCTCCTCTACCGTAATGCCGGGCTGGGCGCGCATATAGGCCGCAGCCTGCTTTGCCTGCTCCACATCAGCGGGCAGCTTGAGCAGCATGGAGCCGTAGCACTGGCCGCTCAGATCACGGGTGTCGGCACTGAGTACCGACACCAGAATGCCTTTTTCTGCAGCAAGGCTTGCCACCAAGGGCTTAGCCGTGGACGAACCGTTGAAGGTGACGCGCACCACATGGTCGTCCGGTGCAAAGCTGGACAGGTCCCGCGCAGCGCTGCCGCCATTGGGGGCCACCAGACGCCTTGCTGCGGGCGTTTTGGGGTTCGAGAAGATCTCCTGCACGGAGCCCTCCTCCACCACGACGCCGCCATCCAGAATGGCAACGTGATCGCAGATCTCTTCCACAACGCTCATCTGATGGGTGATGACCACCACCGTGATGCCCAGCTTCTTGTTGATGTCCTTGATCAGGGTCAGGATAGCATGGGTGGTGTTGGGGTCCAGTGCGCTGGTGGCTTCATCGCAGAGCAGAACTTTGGGGTCCGTTGCCAGTGCGCGGGCAATGGCAATGCGCTGCTTCTGGCCGCCGGACAGCTGTGCCGGGTAGGCGTTGGCCTTATCGGGCAGGCCCACCACTTCCAGCAGCTCTCTGGCACGCTTTTCGGCATCCGCCTTTTTCACACCGGCCAGCTCCATGGGGAAGCAGATGTTCTTCAGGCAGCTGCGCTGCATCAGCAGATTGAACTGCTGGAAGATCATGGTAATATCGCGGCGGCGCTCACGCAGCTGGGCTGCGTTTAAAGTCTCCATAGCGGTGCCGTCGATCACAACGCTGCCCTCGGTGGGGCGTTCCAGCAGGTTGATGCAGCGCACCAGCGTGGATTTGCCCGCACCGGACATGCCGATGATGCCATAAATGGAACCATCCGGGATGGTGAGGTTGATGTCCTTCAGCGCATTCACCGCGCCGTCCTTCATCTGGAAGGTCTTGGAAAGATGTTTGATCTCGATCACAGAAATTGCTCCTTGCTGTTGAATAAACTCCTTCAGTCAAACCCTTGCGGGTTTGCCAGCTCCCTCATGGAGGGAGCCTGAAACAGAACGGTCAGGCAAAGGCCCCCTCCCCGAGGGGGCTGTCACCGCAAGGTGACTGGGGGAGCTTGCTTAACCCTCGATCGGTGCCAGACTGTCCTGCTTGCCGCCGTAGATGCCCATAGGCTCCACGTGGATGCCGGCAACCGTCACCAGATGGGTGCCGTGCTCTGCATTGAAGTCGTCCAGATACGGCTGATGCTGGAAATAGTTGGTATCGCACTGGCCGTCCTCAACGATGTTGTTGGGAATGATGTAGTCGTCGTATTCCTGAATATCCAGCGTGATGCCCTTTTCGGCCAGAATGTCCTTGCAGATCTCCAGAACCTCGCAGTGAGGAGCCGGAGTAGCAGCGCAGCTGACGGTCTCGCCGTTCAGTGCATCGTAGTCGATAGAGGAGTCATAGCCGTCGGTGGGGTTCTCCACAACGGACACCACAGCGCCCTTGTAGTTTTCATCCATGAAGTCCTTCACCTTCTGGCTCTGCAGAGCAGCGGCCAGAGCCTTGATCTTCGGCTCTTCCTGATTGCCGTCCTTGCAGACCAGAATATTGACGTAAGCAGAGGTGCCGTCCTCCATTGCCAGAGCATCGGTCATGGGGTCCAGACCAGCGGAGATGGCGTAGTTGGAGTTGATGACGGCGTAGTCCTCGTCCTGCAGGACGTTGGGCACCTGAGCAGCCTCGACCTCATCGACGGAAACATTCAGAGGGTTCTCCTCGATGTCCTTTGCGGTTGCGGTCAGGCCTGCATCAGCCTTCAGCTTAAAGAAGCCGTTCTTCTCCAGCAGGGTCAGGGCGCGTGCCTCGTTGGTGGTGTCGTTGGGCACAGCCACCTTCACCTTGTCCAGCTTAGCCACAGCAGAAGAAGCTGCGGAAGAAGCAGTGCCGGAAGCAGCGGAAGATGCGGTGGAAGAAGAGCCGCCGCATGCGGTCAGGGCAGCTGCAGCTGCTGCAGCTCCGGTAACTTTCAGAAAATCACGACGAGTAATCATAGTTTTGTTCCCTCTCTATTTGCTTATTATAATGTACAGCGGCCCGCACGGCACAGTTCCGTGCTAAGGGCCTTTGACGGATGCATGAAAAAAGCTCCCGTCCTTGACCTTGAGCCAACGCTCAGACAAGGACGGGAGCATAACATACTTCCGTGGTACCACCTTGGTTTACCGCACCCTTGCGGGCACAGCCTCAATGCTGCGGCAGCTTTGCTGCTTACAGCCGGACGCTGTAACGGGCGCATCCCGTTGCGAACTTAGCGCTCATGCACCTCGCCCGCACAGCTCCGAGACCATTTTCAGCTTCCTGTTTCCTGCCCTTTTCCATCGCCCGGGCTTTCTGGTAAGGATCAATGCGAAGGCCTACTCTTCTCTTCACAGCCATTTTTGTGATATTGCATTTATAATAATCCAATCGACCGGATTTGTCAACACCTACAACGAAGTTTTTTAGTAGGAAATTGCGTTTTTTTATCTTGTGCGCCAGCCGCGGACATGGTAGAATAAGACAGCATTATTTATAAAGGAGGTGCGGCAATGAACAGCCGCGAGGTTTTCCCGGATGAAGAACTGCGCCGCCGCATCATGGATTTTATCATGGCAGCGGGCCAGACATTGCTGGAAAACGGTGCCGAGGTGTTCCGGGTGGAGCAGACCATGGAGATCATGGCCCGGTCATTCCACCTGCGGGAGTTCCATGTTTACGTGCTGACCAACGGCATCTTTGCCAGTGCGGGCACCGCCGAGATCAGCGAGGTGCGCAACGTGCCCAGCCGTACCACCCATCTGAGCCGGGTGGCGGCGGTGAACGCCCTCTCCCGCGAGATCGCCGAGGGCAATATGACTCTGGACGAGGCCGAGAGCCGCCTTGTGCTGGCACGGCGCATCCCCTTCCCCAAGGACTGGGTGCAGCTGGTCTCCGGCATGTGCGGCGCGTTCTGCTTTGCGCTGATCTTCGGCGGCACGCTGCGCAGCGCATTGGCGGCGGCACTGGCAGGCTTTCTTGCCAGCGGGTATCTGCTGCTGTGCGGTCGGCACGACCTGCCCGGCGGCTTTTGCAAGATCAGCTGTGCGGCGCTCATCACGCTGGCGTGCATTCTGGGCTGCAACCTGCTGGGCACCTCTGCCAGCCATGCCATCATCGGTTCGCTGATGATCCTGACGCCGGGCATCGCGTTCACCATGGGCATCCGGGATTTCGTGCAAGGCGACTACCTTTCCGGCACCATCCGCATGATCGATGCACTGCTCATTGCGGCCAGCATTGCCATTGGCACCGGCCTTGTGCTGAGCCTTTATACATTCTTTACGGGGGTGGTGGTCGCATGATGCTCACCAGTACACAGATTGGAGAGCTGGCGGCGCAGTTCTTCATTGCAGGGGTCGGCACCCTGTGCTTTGCCGTCCTGTTTGCATGCCCCCGCAAAAGCCTGTTCTTCTGCGGGCTGGTGGGGGCCGTGGGCTGGTTCGTCTACGAGCTGGCCGTAATGCTGGGGGCAGACAGTGCCGCAGCCTCCCTGCTGGCGGTGATTCCCCTCACCCTGCTCACCCGGGTGTTCGCCATCACCCTCAAAATGCCGGTGACAGTGTTCCTGCTGTCCGGCATCTTTCCGCTGGTGCCCGGCGCGGGCATCTACTACACCGCCTACTATTTTATACAGGGCAACAATGCGCTGGCCCTTTCCAACGGCATCAGCACCTTTAAGGTAGCGGTTGCGCTGGCCATCGGCATCAGTCTGGTATTGTGCATCCCGCTGCCAAAAAAGCGGAAGTAAAACCCTCTCAGTCACGCCTGACGGCGTGCCAGATTCCCCCTTTTGTCGCTGCGCGACATCTTCCCCCGGAGCGGGGGAAGTCTTTCCTCTCAGGGGGAACTGGCGAACGCAGTGAGCCTGAGAGGGTTTCTCTTGCCGCTTTGCGGCAAGACGGAAGGGGTACACCCGCCACCCCAAAAACAGCCGCAACCATTTTATATAAAAGCAAAAAGATGCCGGCAGGTTGTTTTCAACCTGCCAGCACCTTCGTGTTTATGCAATCAGTTCAGCTGTACTTAGCGGTTTAGCCCTTGAGTGCCACGCCCATCACAACAGTAGCCTCATAACCGCCGTCTACGATCTTCAGATAGCTCTCCCAAGTCGTATCCGGCTCGATATCCTTGCACTTTTCGAGCAGGCTGTCCTTAATGTCATCGTAGCAAACCATCTCATTCGGGTTGCTCTTCAAATCAAAAACCTTGTTGGCGATCACTTCCACACGGCGAGGCTTTACACCGCCAGTAGTGAACATCAAAGTAAGGAACACCTTGCTCTTGCTTGCAGGCTTGGATCCTTGCAGCTTAACAGGAACCTTAGCAATCATCGGAGTGCTATCCGCAATAATGTCAACTTCATCAGTGCTGACCAGCTCATAGCCCTTCGGCAGCTTCTCTGCGGGAATCAGCTTCGGGTCGTACCGCTTTGCACCCTTCAGAACCTTCGTCTCGTAGACGCCGTCAACGCTATTGCCAACAGGATTCTCCTTTTCATCCACAAAAATGACGCGCAGATCAACGCTGGTCACCTCGGGAACATCGGGCACATCAGTGCCGGGGACATTACCACAGCCAACCAGAACACCAGCAGCCAGAGCAGCAACACCTGCGCTCTTCAGGAACTGACGACGAGAGATATTAGACATAATAATCAACCTCACAATCTTTTCTGCATGCCCCCATCACTTTTTTGTGGAGCCTGCTTTTTCTATATAATACCCTCCCTGGTAACTGTTTGTCAAGTGAAATTTTAACAAAAAAACAACACCAATAGGGCGGAGGCCTTGTTGGCCACCACCCTGTTGGTGTTGTCTTCTTAAATTTTTAATTTAAAAATTCAAATAATTTTGAAAAATCCGATTCAGCTTACTTGCGGCTGACGTAGACAGTTGCAATACCGTAGTTGATTGTAATATCGCCAACGGTATCCAGCTTATAGCCCTCGGGGATCTCCTTCAGCAGGCTGGTGTTAACGCCAATGGCATCCTTCTCCACTTCAACAATTTCGGTGCCAACTTCGCCGTCGCCTTCGCGGTTATAGTACTGAACCTGAACCTTCTTGGTATCCTTCTTGTCAACCGTGAAGGTAACGGTCTGCTTCTTCCAGTCGATGGGCTGGTCGCCAACAATACCGATCACATAGCCCTCGGGTGCCTTCACATCGTTAGAGTTCATCTTGGTTTCGGTCACCTTAACATTCTTGACAACGGTAGAATCAACCTCTTTGCCGTTACGGTCAACGAACTTGACGGTAACATCTTTTACAGTCACATCGGGGATCGAAGGGACATCATTGCCGGAGCAGCCAGCCAGAACACCGGCAGCAGCAACAGCCAGAGCAGCCACACCTGCGCCCTTGAGGAACTTACGACGAGAAATGTTAGACATAAGAATCAACCTCACAATCTTTTCCGCATGCTCCGATCACTTTTTTGTGGAGCCTGCTTTTCCTATATAATACCCCCCCCCCGTAGCAGTTTGTCAAGTGGTTTTTGGCATCTTTTGCCGCCGGATGCAAAAAATAGGAGCAGCAAAGAGGAGACCGCCCGTGCGGTCAATCCCGGCAAAAGGGGCCGCTGCACATTATTCCCTGCAGCGGCCCCTTCTGTTCTGTGCTATTTTTATTCATCCTCCGCATGTCCCGTTTTCATCTTTCGTCTGCTCCTGTTCCTCTCTCGTCTGCTTCTGTTCCTCTCTTGCCGCCCGCATCAGCCCGGCAAACAAAAAACCACATTGACCCCCAGAATAAAACCCACGATGCCTGCCGCCAATGCCATTGCGCCGCCTCCTTTTTTCTACCATATTTTACCATATATCATTCGTCGGATGCAATTGCAGCCTGTCGCAAAAGGCAAGATCACTGCCCAACGTGCAAGCTTTTTTGCGCCGGAGCGTTGCAAGACTCTGCCGCATCTGCTATACTTTTGACAACACTTATATAAAGGAGGTGCTCTTTATGTCTGTTATGGATACTCTTGTCAGCCGCCGCACCTACCGCCGCTTTGCACAGAAAGCTGTTCCGCAGGATGTGGTGGATGATATCGTCGAGGCCGTCCGCCTGTCCTCCTGCGGAGCCAACCGTCAGGCTGTGCGTCTGGTGGTGGTGAACAAGCCCGAGGCGGTGGCAAAGGTGCAGCCGCTGGTCAAGTGGGCTGCCTATCTGCCGCCGGAGCAGGGCACGCCCAAAGCCGACGAGCTGCCCACCCTGTATGTGGCCGTGGTGCAGGACACTTCCATCCCCGGCGACCTTGCCACCGATACCGGCATCGCCCTTGCCAACATGACCCTTGCCGCATGGGACAAAGGCGTGGGCAGCTGCATCATGGGCGCAATCAACAAGCCTGCCCTCACCGAACTGCTGGGCATTGAAGAACCGCAGAAGCTGGCATTCATGGTGGCGTTCGGCTACCCGGCCCACAAGGCTCACATTGTGCCGCTGACGGCTGAGACCGGCGTAAAATATTATCTGGACGAGAACCGGGATTACTGCGTGCCAAAGCGGAGCAAAGAAGAGATCGCAAAATATCTATAATTTGTATATATACATTTCGTCGACGCATTTTTTGTATAATTGTTTTCAATTTGGTTTCAATTGATGAGATTTTTTGCACAAGTATTGACTTTTCAATTTGTACAATCTATACTAAATTCGTTCGTCAGATGTTCGATGAATCGCATCGTTCTGGCGTACCGCAAAAACATACAGTACATTTGAGGAGTGTTTGAATATGAAAAAGATCTCTCGTCGCAGCTTTCTGGCAGCTGCCGGTCTGTCCGTTGCCGCTCTGGCTCTGACCGCCTGCGGTGGTTCTTCCGCAAGCACCGCTTCCTCCGTGGCAAGCTCTGCTGCTTCTTCTGAAGCTGCTTCCACCAGCGCTGCCGCTGGCGAGCTGACCACCGTTGAGGCCGGCAAGCTGACCATGGCCACCAACGCAGCCTTCCCTCCGTACGAGATGACCACCGATGCGGGCGAGTTTGAAGGCATCGACATCGAGACTGCTCAGGCCATCGCTGACAAGCTGGGTCTGGAGCTGCAGATCGATGATATGGACTTTGACGCCGCTCTGCTGAGCGTGCAGCAGGGTAAGGCCGACATCGTTATGGCCGGCGTTACCGTCACCGACGAGCGCAAGGCTGTGATGGACTTCTCCGACAGCTACGCTACCGGCATCCAGTCCATCATCGTGCCCGAAGGCTCCGACATTGCTTCTCCCGACGATTTGGCCGGCAAGAAGATCGGCACCCAGCGCGGCACCACCGGCTACATCTACTGCTCCGATGATTTCGGCGACGACAGTGTTGTGGCTTACGACGACGGTCTGACCGCTGTGCAGGCTCTGAACAATGGTCAGGTGGATGCAGTTGTCATCGACAACGCTCCCGCCAAGGAGTTCGTTGCTGCCAATCCCGGTCTGGTCATTCTGGATACCAGCTACGCCGAGGAAGATTACGCCATTGGTATGGCAAAGGGTTCTTCTCTGGAAGATGCCGTCAACGCCGCTCTGGAAGAGCTGAAGGCTGACGGCACCCTGCAGTCCATCGTGGACAAGTACATCACCGCTGAATAATCAGCTGGCTGATAAAGGAACCACGGGGAGGCAGCCCCCAACTGGGGCACCTCCCCTTTTTTGGAAAAATAAGGTTACAAAATTCTAACAAAACAGGAAAGTGAGGATGCGAATGGCTGCTCAATACGAACTGCTCAAAGAGCTGCTCAACAGCGGCACCAAGCTCAGCTTCGGGCAGGAGTTCTTCTTCAAATTTTATCAGGCCTTCATCCTGAAAGACCGCTGGACGCAGTACATCAACGGCGTGGGCACCACCCTGCTGGTCACTGCCATTGCGCTGGCACTGGGCATCGTGCTGGGCAGCGTGGTAGCTCTGGTGCGTGTAGCACACGACCAGCAACGCCCCGGCCACAAGAACCCGGTGTTGGGCTTCTTCAACATCATCTGCGAAATTTACACCACCATCATCCGCGGCACGCCCATGATGGTGCAGCTGCTCATCATGAGCATGGTCATCTTTGCCAACAGCCGCAACTTTACCATGGTGGGTGCGCTGGCACTGGGCATCAACTCCGGTGCCTATGTTTCGGAGATCATCCGCGGCGGCCTGATGGCCGTTGACCCCGGCCAGATGGAGGCCGGACGTAGCCTTGGCCTGAACTACATGACCACCATGGTGGTCATCATCATCCCGCAGGCCATCCGTGCGGTGCTGCCCGCACTGGGCAACGAGTTCATCGTCCTGCTGAAGGATACCTCCCTGATCACGGTCATCGGCGGCAAGGAGCTGCTGTATGCCGCGCAGGGCATCATGAACCGCACCTACGAGGCCATGTTCCCGCTGCTGGGCGTTGCGCTGATCTACCTTGTGCTGGTCATGCTGTTCACCCGTCTGCTGGCAAAGTTTGAGAGGAGGCTGGCTCAAAGTGACCGATAAAATTCTGGAAGTCCGCGGCCTGACAAAGACCTACGGCGGCGAAAAAAAGCCGGGCGCAAAGCAGCCCACCCCCACGCTGGACGTGCTGAAGGGCATTGATATCGACATCTACCGCGGCGACGTGGTCTGCCTGATCGGTCCTTCCGGCTGCGGCAAATCTACCTTTCTGCGCTGCCTGAACCGGTTGGAGATTCCATCCTCCGGCAGCATCAAATTTGAGGGCACCGAGGTGGATGAAGCCCACATCGACGCTGTGCGCCAGAAGATGGGCATGGTGTTCCAGCACTTCAACCTGTTCCCGCACCTGACTGTGAAGAAAAATCTGGAGCTGGCCCCCACCCTGCTGAAGCTGAAGGATAAGGAAGCCATCTCCGCCAAGGCAGACGAACTTCTGGCCCGCGTGGGCCTGTCCGACAAGGCCGACGCCTACCCCAAGAGCCTTTCCGGCGGCCAGCAGCAGCGCATTGCCATTGCCCGTGCCCTTGCCATGGACCCGGACGTGATCCTGTTCGACGAGCCCACCAGCGCCCTCGACCCCGAAATGGTGGGCGAGGTTCTGGAACTGATGAAGGAGCTGGCCCACACCGGCATCACCATGCTGGTGGTCACCCACGAGATGGGCTTTGCCCGCGAGGTGTCCAACCGCGTCATCTTCATCGACGACGGCAAAATCCAGGAGGACGAGCCGCCGCAGGAACTGTTCACGAATCCGAAGCATCCCAGACTGAAAGCATTCCTTTCCAAGATGCTGTAAGGCTTTTTCCACAGAGTAAAAGGGGCTGTTGCATGTGCAGCAGCCCCTTTTACTCTGTATTATTCTTTGATGCGGAACACAAACAGCTTGCTGAAAATGTAATTCAGAGCCATGACGATGAACTGTACCGCAAACTTAGAGATCCGGTCATTCCAGTGCAGAATATTTACCAGCAATGTCATGCAGGCCATTTCGATAAGGAGAGTGGAAATCCTCGCACTGAAAAATTTCAGCATTTCGCGCAATTTATCAGCACTTTTGCTTTCAAAAACGAACTTCCTGTTTGTGATGTAAGCAAAAGAGACTGCGCAGATCCATGAGAGCGTATTGGCAGTCATCAGTTGAAATGGGTCTTGCGGATCCAGAAAGGCTGTAGTGAAAAAATAGTAACTTGCCAGACTCACTACCGTAGTCAGACCACCTACGATCACATAGTTGATCAATTCCTTATAACGAAAATAAAGTTGCTTTATTGTTTGTATCATACGCAGCGCCCGGAATTGATTTCCTTTTCCACAATATAGATCGGACGGTTTTTCAGCTCTGCAAATGCAACGGAAAAATATTCACCCATAATTCCGACCAGCAAAAAGAGAACAGCAAATAAAACATTGAATGCTGCAAGAATCACCTTATACTCGCGGAAGCCGCACAGTGCACTTATAGCAAAAAGCACAGCAGCAAGAAAACTTACAGCACCGGCATAGAGGCCGAGTTTCAGTGGAAAATCAGAAAAACCGACTATGGTGCTGATTGCAAAATTCATCAGTTTTTTTAGCGTATAGTGGCTGGCACCGCCAGCTCTTTCCGCAGCAGTGTATTCCAGCGTTGTTTTCCGGAAACCAACGCTTTGTACATATCCACGTAGAAAACGAGTTTTTTCACGGTAATTTGTACGTAGAACATCTGCCACACGGCTACTGATGGCAAAGAAATCCGATGCATTTTCCTCCAGCTTTACTTGATCAGACAAGGCGTTGATTACCCGGTAGAATGCTCTGGATGTAAAGTTTTTGATGGCACCTGCCGATTTGTTGGAGGTTCGGACCATGCTGATAACCTCATAGCCTTCCTCAAATTTCGCCATGATGGGGGCGATGCATTCCAGAGGGTGCTGCAGGTCGGCATCCATGCAAATGATCACGTCCCCCGCAGCATGATCGATGCCTGCAATCATGGCAGCCTCGTGGCCAAAATTTCGCGAAAAACTGATTACACGGACATTCTTGTTCTGCTGCGCAATCACTTCCAGAATATTCATACTGGCATCGGTACTGCCATCATTTACAAAAATCAGCTCATATCCCCCTCCCCCGTATTCCAAATTCTGTTCGATGGAGCAGAAAGCTTTATAAAACTTTTCCAGAACGGCTTCTTCGTTATAAACTGAAATAATTAACGATAATTTTTTCATTTAACTTCCCTGCTTTTTCGTAGTTCTTACGGCTCATCTGCAAATTTGACAACAATTTTTCCGTTGATGCACCGGATCGAGCCCTGATCCGGATAGCAGGGCATAGATGCTACCTCGGCATTACCGTCAAACTCTGCGGCATCTCCTAATTCCGGTGCAAAGCCACACCAAAACTCCATGGCTTCCTTCCATGCGTAATCATTGAAAATAGGTTCTCCTTTATATGTAGCCAGATCCAAATCATCGAAATATTCGCTGATTCCAACAAGATTTTTATCGTGCTTGTCATACTCCCCGATATAAACAACTTGCGCATCTTCAGTATAACCTTCGATACTTTCAATTCGCGTGATCAAAGTTGTGTAATAACTGATCATTTGTGTCTGCATCACGTCTGCTTTTAGGTAGAGGATATTGCTGTAACGAATATTTAGAGTCACAAGTACTCCTAATAGGGCAACAGCAGCTTTACATAGGGCACCTTCTACTTTTGTTCTATCTTCGGGATATTTATCAATAAACCATACAACCAAAGCAAAGGCAAACGCCTGTCCAAAAGTCATTACGGCATGAACATCCCAAGGCTCTACCATCAGGTATACAAAGCATGCTGCAATAGGATATGCGATTAGGATCAATAGGGTTTGACATCCTTTTGGGGTCTTAAGAATATACATTTTCCGGAGCACAAATATGGCAATGATCGCAGTAACAATGATCAACAAAGTATAGACATATCTTGCGCTGAAGTCTTCCACAGCAGTGCTTGGATAAAAGAATGAGCCGTAACCGCACAGTATCCGATAAATATAATTGCTCAGATTTGTTCTTCCAAAATGATTGATACCTTTGTAATCCGTCAAAACAACGCCAAACTGATTCAGAAAATATTGATTGACTAGAAAATATTCTGTAACAAACCCAATGCACACAGTTGCATTACACAGGGCCATTTTCCAAAACGCTTTCCAGTTCATATCAGACTGCCGGATATCTTCCATCATATAAAGCAGCAATGTACAGATGCAGACCGGGATATTTGCCTGGTACACACCAACAGAGCAAGCCATCAAAACCGTGCAGAGTAATAGAGCGACAACATTCTTTTTCTGGTGAAAAATCCATGCTCCAACAACTCCCAGTAGGGATGCAGCATAATAGTATGGTGCAGTAAACATGTAACTGAATGTTCCCGTCACTGACGGAAATGTCACCATACTTCCGCACAGCAGAATAACAAGAGGCTTTGACTGGATCTTCAAACTATCCACCAGCAGATATACGATTGCTGCAATGCACAAAATCGTAATCGTACCATTTACCACTGGCAGGCTGTAGTTTTTACTACCCAGCAAATTTGCACTCAGACTTCCAAGAATGCCCAGCATCCACCGTCCAGATTCGTAAGTAGCGCCCACTTCATTGAAATACCGTACATCATCATGGAATGAGTATTTGTTGAACAGAACCATACCATGCGCCAACAATCCCCAAAAAGTAGCACTGCACAGTACTGTTTTTAACAGGCTCTCATTTACCTTTAGCTTTTCCGCAGTTTTTTCCATGTCTTTCTCCCAAACAAGGCATCATTCCCGAATTTAGCCAAAACTATATAGTTGTATTATACAATGTCAGCCTATCTCCTGCAACTATTTCTGCAAAAAAACGTGCTTCTGTGGTTTCTATTTTCCACAGAGCACAGTTCTCATCATTCTGTTTTGTTGCAACTTTTACAGCGCATTATTCGTACCATCTGTTTCCTGCTCACTGGTGTACAGCACCATCAGATGGTTGGCGCTTTCTTCCAGCTGGGTCTTGGCCTGACGCAGGGCGGCTTCCTCGTTTTCATTCATTTTTTCGGGCTTATCCTTGCGCAGGCAGCGGCGGAGGTTGGCGAGGTCGGTTTTGATGCGGTTCTTCTCGTCCTTGTCCAGCTCCTTTTTGCATTTGGAAAGAGCCTCGTCCACCTTGTAGGCCAGCACCTCGGCCTGATTGTGCAGGTCCAGCCGCTCCTTGCGGCGGCTGTCCTCGGCCTCGTAGGCGGCAGCGTCTGCCATGGCACGCTGGATCTCATTTTCCGAAAGGTTGGTGCTGCCGGTGATGGTGATGTTCTGCTCCCGGCCGGTGCCAAGGTCTTTGGCAGACACCTTCACTACGCCGTTCACGTCGATATCAAAGGTAACTTCGATCTGCGGTTTGGAAGAGAAGCTTGCCCGGATGCCGGTGAGCTTGAATTTGCCCAGACTCTTGTTGTCGCGGGCAAAGTGGCGCTCGCCCTGCAGCACGTTGATCTCCACACTGGTCTGCATGGGCCGTGCGGTGGTGAAGATCTGGCTCTTGCGGGTGGGGATCATGCTGTTGCGGGTGATCAGCGGGGTGGCCACGCCGCCCAGCGTCTCAATGGAGAGAGTCAGCGGGGTCACATCCATCAGCACAAGGCCCTGCGCCGCTGCGCCGGTGGCACCGGCCAGCTTGCCGCCGCCCTGCAGCAGACCGCCCTGCACAGCCGCACCCATGGCAACACACTCGTCCGGGTTCAGGCTGTGGCTGGGTTCGCAGCCCAGCAGCTCCTTCACCTGACGCTCCACCGCAGGCATCCGGGTGCTGCCGCCCACCAGCAGCACCTTGCCCAGCTGGCTGGCAGAAATGCCTGCATCCCGCAGCGCATTCTGCACGGGAGCCACTGTGCGGGCCAGCAGGTCGCCGGTCATCATTTCGAACTGCGGGCGGGAAAGCGAGATATCCAAGTGGTGAGGGCCATCCTTGCCCACTGCGATAAAGGGCAGGTTCAGCTGTGCCGACGGCGCGGCAGAAAGCTCCTTCTTTGCCTTTTCGGCTTCCTCTTTCAGCCGGCCCATAGCTGCCGGGTCGCGGGAGAGGTCGATGCGATCCGATTTTTTGAACTCGGCCACAGCATATTCCACGATGCGCTGATCGAAGTCGTCACCGCCCAGATGGGTGTCGCCGCCGGTGGCAAGCACCGTAAAGGTCCCGTCCTCGATCTCGATGATGGACACATCAAAGGTGCCGCCGCCGAGGTCGTAGACGAGGATCTTCTGCGCCGCTTCGTTATCCAAACCATAGGCCACAGCGGCAGCAGTAGGCTCGTTGATGATGCGCAGCACGTTCAGGCCTGCAATGCGGCCTGCATCCTGCGTAGCCTTGCGCTGGCTGTCGTCGAAGTAGGCAGGCACCGTGATGACTGCTTCGGTCACCGGCTCGCCCAGATAGCTCTCGGCATCGCGGCGGATCTTGGCCAAGATCATGGCGCTGATCTCCTGCGGGGTCAGGTCTTTGCCGTCGATGTGCACCCGGTAGTCACTGCCCATATGGCGCTTGATGCTGGAGATGGTGCGCCCGGAATTTGTGGCGATCTGTCGCTTGGCCGCGCCGCCCACCAGACGTTCACCGTCCTTCGTGAAGGCCACAACGCTGGGGGTAGTGCGCTCACCCTCCGCATTGGTGATGACCACGGGCTTGCCGCCCTCTACCACTGCCACACAGGAATTGGTCGTGCCGAGATCGATGCCGATTACTTTGCTCATACTGTCTGTTTCCTCTCCGGTGCTGTGCATCTTGGGCGCAGCTCTTCAAATCATTTCCGAGTATATCTTACCGTCCCGATATGACGATTTTTTAGTCCAATTGTAAAGATTCCATGTCGTAAGCTGTGGCTCGGGCAGGCAGTTCACTGGTCAGTTCCCGGATGAGCTGGTCGGCTTCGGCCAGCCACTGCTCTGCGTCCGGCTCGTGCTCACGGGCCTTGATGGAAAAGCCCTGCCTTGCTTCTGCGGCCAGTGACAGCGCCTTTTTGCGGCTGGTGTAGCGCGTTTCGGTCTGGGCCACACGCAGGCACACCTGCGGAGTGTACTCGATATCCGGCATATGGGCTGCGTTGGTGCGGGCACGGCGGTAATACAAAAGTGCCCGGCCATTGTCGCCCCGGGCAGCGCAGTCATCGCCCAGTGCAATGTTGGATAAGATCTCGCCGCTGTCCGCTGCTTCCTTCCACATGCGGCGGGCCTCGGCACGGTTCGTGCGGGTGCCGCGGCCCTTATAAATACAGTCTGCCAGCAGGGCAAGTCCCATGGTGCTGCCAAGCTCGGCTGCTTTTTCAAAGCATTCCACAGCCTGCGCCCAGTTGCCCTTGCGGGCGGCTTCCTTTCCGGCATCCGCTTTCTCATCACCGGGGTCTTCCGGCGTATGGCCCGCGTGCAGCAAACCGTTGAGCAGAGCGCCGTCCAGCGTAGCCGAGTGGCTCCACGGGTCCAGCACCACGCCGTCGATCTCCTCAGTGGAAAGGGCCAGCTCCATGGCATCCTGCAGGGTGTAATCCGCCATTGGCCGGGCAGAAGTGCTGCGGTCGGCGCAGGCCGCAGCTGCAGAGGTGAACATAGGCAGCCATGTGCGGCCCTTCTCGTTGCGCAGGGTCCACAGCTGCAGGTCCTTAGCCTTTGCCGTGGGCACCGGATGCTCCGTCCACGGTGCAGGCGTGTTGTGCACCGTCAGTGCCGTGCGCAGCGGCACCAGAACATGGGTCTCCATTTCCAGTGCATAGTTCAAAGCGCCCATCAGCGTCCAGAAGCTTTCTTCGTTCTGGCCTTTATATAAATTTTCCACTGCCTGCTCAAAGGCCGGGCAGCCGGTGCCCGCCGGGCTGTAGGCCGGAGCGTTCTGCCGATGCTTGCGGGTGCCCACCGGGCGCAGCCGGATGCCGCCGTCTTGTCTTTTTGCCATCTGCTCACCATTCTTCCAGTTTCTAGTCAGTTTTTAGTATAGCAGGAAATGGCTTTGGGTACAACGCCTATCTGTATGTATCCATTTTTCCCTGCTCAAAAAAAGCGGGGTGCCAGATCAGCTTCTTCTGGCACCCCGTTAAAAATACATTTTTCCTGAAACGCCTTATTCCGCGTCCAGATCTTCTTCGGTCTCAGCAGCAATATAGATCGGTCTGTGCTTTGTTTCAAGATATGTTTTGGCAAGGTACTCGCCCGCAATGCCCGTACACAGCAGCTGCACACCACTGCACAAAAGGATAATGCAGACAAGGCTCGGCCAGCCGGAAGTAGGGTCGCCGAACATCAGTGCACGCACCACCACGATTATGATGCCTACAAACGCCAATACGCAAAAGGCAAGGCCAAGGCCCGCCGCCATCAGCAGTGGAGCTGTGGAAAAGCCCACAATGCCTTCGATCGAATATTTGAGCAGACCCCAGAAGTTCCACTTTGTTGTGCCCGCCACACGCTCTACGTTTTTGTAGTCGATCCACTTTGTTTTAAAGCCGACCCAGCTGAAAATGCCCTTGCTGAAGCGGTTATATTCCGCCATGCTCAGCACGGCATCAGTCATTTTGCGGCTCATCAGGCGGAAGTCTCTTGCTCCATCCACGATCTCTGTATCCGAGAGCTTATTGATGATCTGATAAAACTTTTTGGCAAACCAGCTGCGAACGGGCGGTTCACCCTCGCGTGTCGTGCGGCGGGTGGCCGCGCAGTCATATTCGCCGGAGAACAGCAGCTCCAGCATTTCCGGCAGCAGCGAGGGCGGGTCCTGCAGATCCGCATCCATCGTTGCTACATAATCGCCCTTTGCCGCTTTTAATCCGGCATAAATGCCTGCTTCCTTGCCAAAGTTCCGGCTGAAGGAGATGTACCGCACACGGGCATCTTTCCGGTGCAATTCCCGCGCGATCTGCAGTGTGCGGTCTTTTGAGCCGTCATCCACAAAGATGAACTCAAAATCTGCTCCGTGGGATATTCCCATCTGCTGTGCGATCTTACTGGCCTCTTTATAAAAAATGGGAAGTGATTCTTCCTCATTGTAGCACGGAACGACCAAACTTATCAGCATTCCTGTTTCCCCTTTTGTGCAATATTTAAAATTATTGTAGCATACCCCCACCCTGGTTTCAACCGTTTTCGGCATTTTGCCCGGCGGTTTTCAGCACACTTTTGCAATAAAAACATTTTCTATGGCTTTTTAAGTTTTTGTACGCTATAATAAGTAGGATTTCATAAACCTTATAATGCAAGAAAGCAAGAAAGAAGGAGTATCGCCTTGAACAAGATGCTAGGCTATCTGAAGGACTACAAGCGCGAGAGCGTGCTTGCGCCCCTTTTCAAGATGCTGGAAGCCACGTTCGACCTGTTCGTGCCGCTGGTCATGGCGGATATCGTGAACATCGGCATTGCCGCCCACGACTTCCACTATATTCTTGTGCGGTGCGGCATTTTGCTGCTGCTGGCCATGATCGGCCTTGCCTGCAGCCTGACGGCACAGTATTTTTCCGCAAAGGCGGCCGTGGGCTATTCCACAGCTCTGCGCCACGCCCTGTTTGAGCACATCCAGACCCTGAGCTTTACCGAGATGGACACCCTCGGCACCAGCACCCTGATCACCCGTATGACCAGCGACGTGAATCAGGTGCAGAGCGGCCTGAACCTGTTTTTACGCCTGTTCCTGCGCAGCCCGTTCGTGGTGATCGGTGCCATGGTCATGGCCTTTACGGTGAATTCCCGTGCAGCGCTGATCTTTGTAGTGACCATCCCGCTGCTGAGCGTGGTGGTGTTCGGCATCATGGCTGCTACCCGGCCCCTGTACAAGACGGTACAGAATCGCCTTGACCGGGTGCTGGGCCTGACCCGCGAAAACCTGACCGGCGTGCGCGTGGTGCGCGCTTTTGATAAGGAAAAAAGCGAGGTAGAGCGCTTTGAGAATGCCAACGACCTGCTGACCAAGATGCAGCTCCATGTAGGCCATATCTCTGCCCTGATGAACCCGCTGACCTATGTGCTCATCAACATTGCCATTGTGGCACTGCTATATGTGGGCAGCATTGAGATCAATGTGGGTGGCATGGCTTCCGGCGACGTGATCGCGCTGGTGAACTACATGAACCAGATCCTTGTGGAGCTGGTCAAGCTGGCAAACCTGATCGTGCAGGTGAGCAAGGCGCTGGCCTGCGCAGGCCGCGTGCAGGCTGTGCTGGACACCACGCCCGGCATGGCCTTCCCGGAAAAGCTTCTGGGCGAGGTGCCCGCCGAAAAATCCGGCGATGCCGTGCGCTTTGAGCACGTAAGCCTGACCTATGCGGGTGCCGGTGCACCCAGCCTTTCCGACATCAGCTTCACTGCAAAGCGCGGCCAGACCATTGGTGTCATCGGCGGTACCGGCAGCGGCAAATCCAGCCTTGTCAACCTGATTCCCCGCTTCTACGATGCCACCGAGGGCACGGTGGAGATCATGGGCCGCGATGCCCGGAACTATCCCCGTGAAGAACTGCGCGGCAAGGCAGCCATGGTCATGCAGAAGGCCCAGCTCTTTGGCGGCACCATCCGCTCCAACCTGCTGTGGGGCAACAAGAATGCCACCGATGCGGACCTGTGGGCCGCACTGGAAACAGCACAGGCTGCGGAGTTCGTCAAAGCCAAGCCCCTTGGGCTGGACGAGCCTGTGGAGCAGGGCGGTCGCAACCTGTCCGGCGGACAGAAGCAGCGCCTGACCATCGCCCGCGCCCTTGTGGGCAAGCCAGAAATTCTGGTCCTTGACGACAGCGCCAGCGCACTGGACTACGCCACCGATGCCGCCCTGCGCAAGGCACTGGCTGCTCTGCCCGGCAGCCTGACCGTGTTCATCGTGAGCCAGCGCGCCGCCAGCCTGCAGTACGCGGATCAAATTCTGGTGCTGGACGACGGCCATCTGGTGGGCATCGGCACCCACGACCAGCTGCGCCAGACCTGCCCCGTCTACGAGGAGATCTACGAGAGCCAGTTCAAGAAAGGGGATGCGCAGAAATGAGTGCAAAAGCAAAAACAAAGCTGACCCCGCAGCAGCGCAAGGCCACCTTGACCCGTGTTCTGGGCAAAATCAAACCTTATTCCCTGTTTGTGGTGTGCAGCCTTGTGGTGGCCGCTGTGAGCGTGGGCGCGCAGCTGTATATCCCCATCCTCTGCGGCAGCGCCATTGATATGATGCTGGGCAAGGGTGCCGTAGATTTTGGCGGTGTGATGCGCATTATCATCGAGGTGCTGGTGGTTGCCGGTGTGGCCGCTCTTGCGCAGTGGCTGCTGAGCGTGTGCAACAACCGCATCACCTTCCTTGTCAGCCGCGACCTGCGCAACGAAGCCCTGCGCAAAATTCAGACCCTGCCGCTTTCCTACCTCGACAGCCACCCCTCCGGCGATATCGTCAGCCGCATGGTGGCCGATGTGGATACCTTTGCGGACGGCCTGCTGATGGGCTTTACACAGCTGTTCAGCGGCGTTCTGACCATCCTCGGCACCCTGCTGTTCATGCTCAGCGAGAATGTGCCCATCACGCTGGTGGTGGTGTGCATCACCCCGCTGAGCCTCGTGGTGGCAAGCTTCCTTGCCAAGCGCAGCTATGGTTACTTCCAGAGCCAGAGCGCCGTGCGCGGTGAGCAGACCGCGCTGGTCAACGAGATGATCGAGGGCCAGAAGGTGGTGCAGGCCTTCGGCCACGAGGCCGAGAGCCTTACCGCCTTTGACGAGGTGAATGGCCGTCTGCAGGACGTGAGCCTGAAGGCCATCTTCTTTTCCAGCCTGACCAACCCCGCCACCCGCTTTGTGAATAACATCGTGTACGCAGGCGTGGGCCTTGTGGGTGCCGTGTACGCGGTGCGGGGCGGCATCACCATCGGCCAGCTAAGCGTGTTTTTGAGCTACGCCAACCAGTACACCAAGCCCTTCAACGAGATCTCCGGCGTGGTGACGGAACTGCAGAACGCTCTGGCCTGTGCGGCCCGCGTGTTCGACCTGCTGGACGCCAACGATCAGGTGCCGGAAGCCGCGAACGCCCCTGTACTGCAGCCGGACGGTCATGTGCAGCTGGAAAACGTCTCCTTCCGCTACCTGCCCGACCGCCCGCTGATCGAGGGCCTTTCCCTCGACGTAAAGCCCGGCCAGCGCATTGCCATCGTCGGCCCTACCGGCTGCGGCAAGACCACCCTCATCAACCTGCTCATGCGCTTCTATGATGTGAACGGCGGTTCCATCAAGGTGTCCGGCACCGACATCCGGGATGTGACCCGCGCTTCCTTGCGCGGCAGCTACGGCATGGTGTTGCAGGATACATGGCTGCGGGCCGGTACCGTGCGGGAAAACATTGCCTACGGCAAGCCGGATGCAAGCCTTGAAGAGATCGTGGCAGCAGCCAAAGCCGCCCATGCAGACAGCTTCATCCGCCGCCTGCCGGAGGGCTACGATACCGTCATCGCCGAGGACGGCGGCAACATCAGTCAGGGCCAGAAGCAGCTGCTGTGCATTGCCCGCGTGATGCTCTGCCTGCCGCCGATGCTGATCCTGGACGAAGCAACATCCTCCATCGATACCCGCACCGAGGTGCGCATCCAGAAAGCTTTTGCCCGCATGATGCAGGGCCGTACAAGCTTTATTGTGGCGCACCGCCTTTCCACCATCCGCGAGGCGGACGTGATCCTTGTGATGAAGGACGGCCACATTGTGGAGCAGGGCAGCCACGACGAGCTGCTTGCTGCAAACGGCTTCTACGCCAAGCTCTACAACAGCCAGTTCGAGGGCGTGGAGACCTGAGAGCCTCTGATGACAATAACAAAAAGGAGAGATGCGTTGCATCTCTCCTTTTTGTTATTATTTGCTTTCAACTTTCTGCACGATGGGTTCATCGGGCGGCGGCGTGAGGGTAGAGTGCTCCACGATGAACTGCTCCGCCCTCTCCCGGGCCAGACGCTGGCGCACCTTGCGTGCATCGTTGGCGGGGAAGGTGCGCTCGCCGTCCAGCTTGACATCCCAGTGGGCAGCGGCTGCTTCCACCTCGGCATCCGTGGGTGCAAGGCCCTCCTTTTCTGCCACCAGCAGAAGCCCCAGCCAGCTGCGCAGCTTGCGCTCTGCCTGCGCGTGGAGCCATGCACGGAACTCTTCCACCGTCTGGCCGCGCACTTTAAGGAACTGGTCAAAGTTGATGCCATTGGCCTGCAGGCTCAGGTTGAACTGGCGCTGCTCGGCAAAATAGTTACCGCCCACCAGCTGCTTTGGCAGCGGGCCTTTCACTGCATCGCCCAGCTGCCATACCAGCTCCTTGCGTGCCCGCTGCTCAGCCTGGGCACAGCGCTGTGCCCAGATCTCGCGGGCCACCTGCTGCCGCAGCGCCGCCTTGCCCGCTGCATCGGCTGCACGTTCTTCGTTGCCGTGGTGACGGTTGATCTCCAGTTCAATGGTCAGCTGCCGGATGGGGTGCGGCTCAATGGGCTGCACGAAACCGGTGTATGCTCCCACTTCCAGCGGCGGCAACGCGTAGAACTGCGCCCCCGCCCGGAAGCCCTCGGCCCGGTTCACCGCCAGCAATTCAAAATCCGGGTCGGTCACCGGCACCACATGGTACTCCTGCACCAGCTGCTCATACAGCGCCGAAAAGCCGCCAAGAATGGTGCGATTCACCGCCTCGGTCAGCAGACCGTCCTCTTCCTGCGGCGCGTCCGGCTCCGCCTGCACCTGTGCAACGGCTGCCGCCAGTTCCTCGGCACCGGCTGTGAATACCAGCCGGCAGTCGCCCGGCTCAGCCATGCCAAAATGTTCCAGTTTCATCCTCTTTTCCCCTTTCAGCGGGCAATGCCCACGGTCAGCACCAGCAGGGCCACACCTATCACGGCATACAGCACCTCGGCTCCCAGCGTGGCCCGGTCGCCTTCCACGTACATCTTCTCCGGGTCGTCGGGGTCATAGTATAAGGTGACGGTATCCCCCACCGCAAAGCTCTTGCCCCGCGCAGGCTTCGGGTAGTGCAGCCGATGGCTGCCGCCTGCGGTGGTAAAGGCCAGCACATAGGCACCGCCATCCCGGCTCTGCACGGTGCCCTCCACCGTGGCCGTGACCTTCTGCCCCTGCGTGCACAGCCTGTGCCGTGCCAGCACGCTGCGCAGAGCCATAAAGAACATAATGCCTGCTCCCAGCAGGAAAATAATGATATTGAACATTCTGCATTTCCCTCGTTTTCTCAGTCTGCGCGCAGGACACCCTCCCGGCGCGTCCTGTTTATTGTATCACACTTTGGCAAAAATTTCGCCCTGCAGTTGCCATTCAGAATGCATCAATTTTCAAGCAAAATTTTGTCGAGAAAAAATAAAAATAATGCTTGACAATTCTGCCATATCTGGTATAATAACTATCGTTCCGAGTAACACAGCTCGCAAACAAAACAGAATATGCGGATATGGCGGAATTGGCAGACGCGTTAGATTCAGGTTCTAATCGGGGCAACTCGGTGGAGGTTCAAGTCCTCTTATCCGCACCATGACGAATGTTCTTACAGCATTTAGCTGTCAAAGAGCATTCGTCATTTTTTATTTGCTAAATAGCGACATCACAGGGGGCGTAGTTCACAACTACGCCTTTTCTTGTATTCACCGACACATCAGGTGTTGGCAAAGGAAGTGCGCTTGGAATCTCGATGGTGCCCACGCAGTTGTAGTGAATGCGGAGCCGCTGCTCCCATACACCATTGACCTTTTCTGCATTGAACACTTCGATTTTTTCCACCAGTTCATTCAGCATCCGGGGTGTCAGCTTTTTTGCTCTGGTGTACTTGCGAACCAGACTGATGAACATATCCGTTGTCATGGTGCGGCTGCTCTGCTTTTCGATTTCGGCGCGGAGCTGTTTGATTTTCTCGGTCAGCTCCTTTTGCTCGTCCTCATATCTCCGGGACATTCTGGAAAAGCGTTCATCAGAGATTTTGCCGGAAACATTGTCTTCATAGATGCGCTCAAAGAGGCCGTCCAGTTCTTCATCACGGGCAAGGAGAGCTTTCAACTCTTTCTCTTTCAGCTTGCGGTCGGCTTCGTCCGCCTGCTGGGAGTGCCCGATAACAGCTTTCAGAAAGTCGTCCTCGTAGAGGCTGGCAAATTTGGTCAGCCGCCGAATTTCGCCCAGCACCACTTCTTCCAGAAAGTCTACCCTGATGTAGTGGGTGGATTGGCAGGTGCCACGGTTACCATTGTAGTTGGAGCAGTTGAAATACTTGATTTCCGGGTTGCCCTGATTGAAATGGAAATGCAGATTGCAGCCGCAGTCTGCGCAGACAAGCAAGCCAGAGAACATATTGTGTTCTCCGTTGTTGGTACGGCGTTTGCGCATTTTTCCGCGCTTCTGCTGTACCTGTTCAAACACGGCACGTTCAATAATTGGCTCGTGAATATTTTGGAACACAACCCAATTCTCCGGGGCGTTATGAATCCGCTTCTTATTCTTGTAGGATTTGGAGTAGGTTTTGAAGTTCAGAACATCACCACAATACTCCTGCTGGTACAGAAGATGGGTAATCGTGGAGCCATTCCACTTGGTGGCGGGGCGCGTCTTGGTCTTTCCGGGACGGCCGATGCCTTTCTGAATCCAGTAGGCCTGCGGCGTCAGGATGCCTTCCTTTTCAAACTGGGTGGCAATCTGTTCCGTGCCAAAGCCCTCCAACGTCATATCAAAAATGCGCCGGACAACTTGTGCAGCTTCTTCATCAATGACCCAATACTTGGGATTGTTCGGGTCCTTGATATACCCATAGGGAGGAAGTCCCATCGGTTCGCCGGAGTTGCCTTTGATTTTATTACTGATACGGCGTTTCTTGCTGATGTCGCGGGCATACCACTCATTGAACAGGTTTCGGATGGGTGCCAGTTCGTTTTCTCCCTCGGCCGTGTCGATGTTGTCCGAAACGGCAACAAGTCGGATGTCATGGTCTGGGAAAAATTCTTCTGTCAGCCGCCCGACCTCGATATAGTTTCGGCCCAGACGGGAAAGGTCTTTGACGAACACAGCAGAGGCTTTTCCTTGTTCAAGCTGCTGCATCATTTCAACGAAACCGGGACGGTTCATGGTCACGCCGGAAATGCCATCATCCAGAAAGTGAACCAGATTGGTATAGCCTTTTTCCTTTGCAACTTTGGTGAGCAGTTTCTTTTGGTTGCCGATGCTGTAACTCTCGCCCTCCAAATTATCATCACGGGAAAGACGCTCATAGAGAAAAGCGGTTGCTTCACGGGATTTCTTGTTACTCGACTGTTTCATACTCGCTCCTTTCTTGGGACAGTCGAATAGCAAATTCACTTGTACACCTATATTATAACACAATCCGCTTTCTCTGTCCGCTGCCTCCCGAAAGGTCATTATAATTTTTCGCTTTCGGATTTCATCAGCCGGAGAAGAACTTCTCCTAAGGTCTGGGAACTTTCTTCTTTGAACACCGGCTCAACGATAAAGGAACGATTGCCAATACGATAAGTTGAATCCAGAGTAAGCATCTCTGGATTTTTTGTTTTTTCAGGGTTTGTCTTTTTCGCTTGCATCGTAAAAATCCCCTTTCTTAAAAATCAAAAAATGAGCCAACGGATGGCTGCTGGCAGCAGCCCACGGGAATCTCACCCCTGCATTCCTCATGCAGCCCTACTCATTGCCTGCGACGCTCTGAACGCTCGGACTTTGACGGTAAGGGAGTATCAGCCTGTCTGTATGTCATGGCCCGCAAGCAGCCGCACTTGCATTGCGGCGTGGTGATGATCGCTCCACTTTTTAGAGAAAAGCATCGTGGCGCACCCGCCGTCCGGCTCGATACAGACAGCAACGTATCCGTTTGCCCTATGCTGCGTCGCCGTTATCTTGCGTCGCTTTCTTTGTCAATGAACAAAAAGGCAGGATAGAGATAGGCAGCGGAAAGGGGAACGCTGCCGGGTCTACCTTATACCTTGAATGAAAGGACAGCCCGCATAAGCTTTGACCGTAAACGGTCGCGTATGTCCTCGTCTATGCCGTAGTAGGTATTGCCGCGCTCGTCAATGAGTTTTCGCATAGACAGGGACGCTATGTAGCTTTCGTAATGCTGTACGACAATCTTCATAGCTTCCGGGTCGCCCTTTGTTGCAGCTATGATTACCGAGTACGGTAACAAGCCGCGTTCGTCCTGTTCGGTGTTACCATTATGTGCAGTCATAGGCGCGTTCCTCCAAATAGCGTTTTAACAGTTCAAAAGAGCTTGTACGCCGATACTGTATCGTACTTCTCGGAACGTCACGGAGCTTTGCAATTTCCGCGTCGTTCATTTCAAAAAAGTAGTACAGCAATACGGCTTCTCGTTTGTCGTCCGGCAAGCTGTGCAGGGCTTCGGCAAACAGCTTCGCAGTTATTTCCTTGCCTGCCACACAAAAGGATTTTTCAGCTTCATCATGTTCAAAGTAAGTGTCGTAGGTGTAAAGCTGGTTTTCCTCTTGCGGAGTTAGGTCAGAAAACGAAACTTCTTGTAGCTGCCGCCTTTTGATTTCCCCGTGGGCGTTGATAGCTTCATTCTTCAACGTCCGCTTGCAAAACCCGTTAAAAGCACATCGGATTTGCCGCTGGGTACGATTAGGTTCATTCATGGTATCACCTCCTTTCGCAACTGCGAAAGCGGGTGATGCTTTCCCCTTTCGTAACCCTTCAACAAATGGCGCGGGGAATGTGCCAAACATTCAGAGAAAAAATTTGAAAATTTTTCTCCAAAACGACAAAATGCGCCTGCCCGCAGAACGCGGGCAAACGCATAGGAAATGGCAAAGCTAATATATTGAATTGTCAGTTCGTATCCATAGCCGGAATTACCCGGAGGGGGAGCTACGCTTTTTTTAATTGATGTAACTCATGGGTACTATGAATAACCAAAACGGACACGGTAAAATAACCTCCAATCAGCTACCGTGTCCCTGCAAGTCGTCATAGGTTTGTGTAAACGCAAAGAAACGGCGGCTCTGAAAATCAAAGCCGCCGTTTCATACGCGCGTGAAAATATGTCTGCTCTACGACGGCTTTTTTCTTTTGCCGTCGTCCGGCAGTTTCTAAATCAATCTCTCTTGTCTTTTAGCTTTTACTTTGCTCCAATAACTTCATAGAATAATCATAAAAATCACTCAGTTCTTTATATGTCTTGATTTTGTTTTTTCGTTTAAGATAATCAACGTAAAAAGCGAAAAAAGCAGAAATGATAGCACCAATAACCATCAAGCCATATCCCCATAACGCATTCCCATTATTGATTAAAATGATAAGACCAATTACTGCAACAAGTAATCCTATAATCATAATCCAACCGCCCTGAATCATTTGTACAGCATCCTTAGGGGAGTCATTCTTATTTAATAACTCTTTTTTCATTATTTCTATATCTCCTTTCATAAGATCGTTCAATGAAATTGAATAAATTTCACAAAGCATAATTAAATTGTGTACGTCTGGATAACTCCTTTCGTTTTCCCAACTTGAAATTGTTTGTCTTGAAACATTGAGAAGTTCTGCAAGTTTTTCTTGACTAAAATTATTAGCAGTTCTCAATTCCTTTAGTCGTTTGCTAATATACATTTCTTTTTCCTTTCTTTACATTGGTTATAACATATTCCAAGAAAAATACTATCAAGAGTACTTTCCAACCATTGTCAAAATCGCTTTACATCAAAAGATTATTCATAATTTGTTACTATTTGTAGGATTTTTTATGCGTCCATCAACAGGTTTTTCCGCGTCTTTTGGTATCAGCCACATATACCCAAGTTTTGAAGCGCCTGGTATGCGGTTCTGGCTGCAAAGTATCTGTACTCGTCTTTCTGAAATGCCCCATTTTTCCGCTGCCTGTGGTGCGGATATATATTCCATAAATTCACAACTCCTTTCTATGTTCGGCATTTATATAATTGTACTCGGACAAACGAATAATAGCAATATACTAAATATGAATTATTTAAGCCAACAGTGGGAATTGTATAGACGTATCTTGAAAAAGTTGGGAACTATACAATATAATAGGGTGAATAATTATGGCCAAAAGACCTGTACCACTTTATGACTTCGCAGCTTTCGGGCAAGCGATAAAAGCGGCGCGGACAGCGAGAAAGGAAAGCCGCAAAGATGTAAGCGACGCAATGAATATTTCTCCGCGTTACCTTACCAATATTGAAAATAAGGGACAACAACCAAGCCTGCAAATCTTTTATGAGCTTGTGACACGCTATAACATATCGGTAGACCAATTCTTTTTCCCGAATAGGGACGCTGAAAAATCCACGCAGCGGCGGCAGCTTGATACTCTGCTTGACAGTATCAGCGATAAGGGATTACGGATTGTGACTGCTACGGCGAAAGAGGTTGCGGAAATCGAAAGCTCGGACAAATAAGCTGTCCGTACACAACTGAATATGACAGAAAGAAGCGTTGCAGCCTTTACGGGATTGCAGCGTTTTTTCTTTGCCCCTTTGGCAAAACGGAGCGTTCCTTTGTAGTAGGTATCAGAGGATAAAACTTTCATAGCAAGCATAGGGAGTGTAGCCACTCCCGGCAAAAATGCTTGCTGGGGAGTACC
>OOAW01000220.1_pt1 | contig 55752 bp, 77 predicted proteins | sample 1671861 | NCBI WGS metagenome assembly OOAW01 (sample SAMN06348200, study PRJEB24527) | human gut metagenome | reverse complement strand
TCGTCTTTAACATCAAGCTCGAATTTAATACAATGATTAAGAGAGGACATAGAAATCACCTTTATTTATAAGAATTTGTGTGGAAACGATTTTTATTGAAGAGGACTATGTTCTCTTTTTTTGCAATAAAAAAACTGTTAACAGCTTATCATATAGATAAGTCATCAACAGAAAAAATTATAGAGCCACTTTTAATTGAAAAAGTAAAACGTATTTCTTATTTAATTTATTAAATAACATTATAAAAAAAAAGAAGAGTATTAAATATACTCTTCTTTTTACCTATATTGTCTTAGTTTCGGTGGGATTAAATAATTCTTCTAATTCACCCGTAGTTTTGTATATCACCCAACTAGCTAAGTTAACAATGTGATCGCCAATTCGTTCTAATAATCTAGTTACTACAAAATAACTTGACGAAGCTGCAGCTCTTGAGGGATCACTCTCTATTCCGTCCACGATTAGCTTTCTAGCACGAACATAATCATGATCAATAATTTCATCTCGACTAGCTACATCTCTAGCCATTTTTTCATCGTCCTGCACATAAGCTGTCAAAATTTGGATAAGCATGTGACGAACATTATGTGTCATGTTCGAAATAATTTCTTCAACTTCAGGAATACGCGGATTGCCTTTTACACGAATTGTTTCAAGAGCAATACTCATAGCATTTTCACCAATTCGTTCTAGATCAGTTGTAGCTTTCAAAATACTAATAACTACTCTAAAATCAGTAGCAACTGGTTGTTGTAAAGCCATTAATTTCAATGCCTTTTTTTGAATATCAATTGATTCAGTAGGAATTTTTTCCTCATTATCGACCATAGATTGTGCTGTTTTTTTATCATGATCAACAAATGCACGGGTGGCTTGATCAATTTGATCATTAACAAAAACACCCATCTCCATAAATTCTGTGTTTAACTTTTTTAATTCATCTAAAAATATTTCGTGCATCTTTATACCTCAAAATTTAACCAAAACGACCGTTAAGATAGTCACTTGTAATCTGTTTCTTAGGTGCAATAAACATTTCTTCAGTTGGTCCGGCTTCAACCAAATCACCATTCATTAAAAATGCTGTTTGATCTGAAACACGCCCCGCTTGTTGTAAATTGTGTGTAACCATAATAAAAGTATACTGATGTTTTAAATCCATTAATGTTTCTTCAATTTCACTACTTGAAATTGGGTCAAGCGCACTAGTAGGTTCATCAAGCAAAACCACTTTAGGTCTAATTGCCAAAGCTCTAGCAATACAAATTCTTTGTTGTTGACCTCCTGAAAAAGCTTGGGCATTACGATTTAAATTATCTTTAGTTTCTTTCCAAATAGCAGCTTGTTTTAAACTTTCTTCTACTCGCTGATCAATCAATTCTTTATCTTTTACACCCGCAATTTTCAACCCATAGGCTACATTATCATAAACAGAAAATGGAAACGGAGTTGGCTGCTGAAAAACCATACCTACATTTTTTCTAAGGGCTACTAAGTCCATTTTCGAACCATAGATATCTTGTCCCTCAAACTTAATTTCACCGGTGATTTTAATATTTTCAATATCATCGTTCATTCGGTTCAAGCAACGTAAAAATGTAGACTTACCACATCCTGATGGTCCGATTAACGCAGTTAATTCTTTTTCTTTACAATTAAGATTTATACCATGAAGTGCTTCATAATCGCCATAGCTCAAATGCACATTTTTTGCTGAAATAATTGTTTTCATTTTAACCAAAACTTCCTTGAATATAATCTTCAGTAATTTTACCTTTAGGATTAGTGAAGATTTCTGCTGTTGAATTATATTCAATTACATGCCCCAAGTGGAAAAATGCTGTGTAATCACTAATTCTTGAAGCTTGCTGCATGTTATGAGTAACCATAACCATAGTATATTTACTTCTTAATTGTTTGAGCGTATCTTCCAATTTAGAAGTTGATACCGGATCTAAGGCACTTGCTGGCTCATCTAAGAGTAAAATTTGTGGTTGAACAGCTAGTGCTCTAGCAATACACAAACGTTGCTGTTGCCCACCAGAAAGCGCCAAAGCACTCTTATCTAGTTTATCTTTTACTTCATCCCACAAAGCAGCAGCTCTTAAACTTTCTTCCACTATCTTATCAAGTTCCTGCTTGTTAGTCTTACCATTTGCTTTTAAAGCGTAAACTATATTTTCTCTAATTGATTTAGGAAAAGGATTGGGACGCTGAAATACCATTCCAATACTTTTTCTTAATTCATAAACATTGATATTAGGCTTATTTACATCTAAACCATGAAACCAAATTTCACCGTTTACTGTAGCCACCTTATCATTCATTCTATTAAGTGAACATAAGAAAGTAGATTTTCCTGATCCAGATGCACCGATTAAAGCAGTGATCGTATTTTTCTTAAATTGTAAACTAGCATCAAAGAGCTTTTGAACCTTGCCACCGTACAAAACACTTAAATCATTTGTAGACAGTGCCACGTCATCTTTATCAAAAGTTTTGATATAGCTTTGTTTTAATTCTTGCATCATACCACCTATTTAGCTGCAGTCAATTTACGGTACAATTTATTTCCTAAATAACGTGCACCTAAATTAAATACAATTACCACAATTACTAATAATGCAGATGTAGCTGCAGAAACAACCGTTGCATCTGGAATAATACCTTCAGTATTTACTTTCCAAATATGAACTGCAAGTGTTTCTGCCGGTCTCATTACATTTAATGGACTAGTAGGGCTAAACGGATTCCAATCCGCATAATTTACAGTTGAGCCACTTTGTCCTGCTGTATAAATTAAGGCTGCAGCCTCACCAAAAATACGTCCGGCACTTAAAATAATTCCTGTTAAAATACCTGGAAGAGCTGCTGGCAAAACAATACCACGAATTGTTTTCCAATTAGATAATCCCAAAGCTAGCCCCGCTTCACGCTGAGTTTGCGATACACCTTTAAGTGCCTCTTCAATATTACTTGTTAAAATTGGTAAGTTAAAGAAAGTTAAGGCTAGCGCACCCGAAATAATTGAAAAGCCAAAGCCAAATTGAACTACAAAAAGTAAATAACCAAATAAGCCGACAACAATTGATGGAAGAGAACTTAAAATTTGAATTGTAGTTCTAATTAAATTAGTTACCCAATTATCTTTAGCATATTCAGCTAAATATATTGCCGCACCAAGTGCTATTGGTAAAGAAATAATTGTAGTTAAAACTAACAAATAAAGTGAATTAAATAATTGATCTCTAACTCCACCACCAGCTTGATATGATGAAGCTTCAGAAGTTAAAAAATGCCAGGACAAATGCGGAATACCAGTGATCAAGATATTCCCTAAAATACCCGCAAGAATTAAGACAACAATCCCAACAAAAATATAAATAATTGCTGTTGCTAATTTCTCTCTCTTTTTTGCATCCATTTCTACTTTTGTCCCTTCTTTCCTACTAGTTTAACTAAGAAGTTAAAGACCAAAGACATAATTAAAAGTAGTAATGCCAATGACCATAATGCATTATTGGGCAATGTACCCATAACTGTATTACCCATTTGACTGGTCAATTGGCTAGTTAAAGTTGCTGATGGGCTTACTAAGTTGTATGGCATAAGAACAGCATTACCAATTACCATTTGTACAGCCAAAGCTTCACCAAAGGCTCTAGCCATCCCAAAGATTACAGCTGTCAAAATTCTTGGCGTTGCTACACGAAGCACAACACGATAAATCGTTTGCCAATGTGTGGCTCCAAGTGCCATTGAAGCTTTTCTAAAATGACCAGGAACTGCCTTTAAAGCATCAACGGTCAATGAAGTAATCGTTGGTAAAACCATTACAAATAAAACTAAAGTTGCAGCTAAAATACCAAATCCTGTTCCACCAAATATATTTCTAATTACAGGTACAATAATAGTCAATCCTAGGAAACCATAAACTACGGATGGAATACCTACAAGTAATTCAGTTACTGATTGTAAGAAATTAGCCCCCTTTTTAGAAGAATATTCAGTCATATATAATGCAATAGCAATAGCAAACGGTGTTGCTACCAGTGCCGACAAAAGAGTGACTGCAAATGAAGTAACAATCATGACGGCAGCACCAACATGATTCTTCCCGTCACCCGGATCCCAATCTGTCGAAGTTAAGAAATGGAATACATTTACATGATCGCCAATAAAAGTAGCTAACCCATGGTAACCTACGAATCCAATAATTGAGACAACCAATACAATAATTAAACCAATAGCAAAATAAGTTAAGCCTTTACCCCAATATTCTTGATGAGTTTCTTTAGAAGGCTTAGTCAACTTATCAATATCAACATCAGCTGGTCCAATCTTTTTCAGCTTAACATGCGGAACATGTTGCTCAGCGATCGCCTGATTGACAACTTCTTTTAATTTATCTTTTTTATCCATGAATTATTTTCCTATTTGTGTAACTTGATTTTTACTATTACGAGTTACCTTCATATCATTAACACTCAAATATCCGATCTTAGGTACAAGTTTTTGTTGAACCTGTTTGTCCAGCATATAATCAATAAATGATTTTACCTTTTGAGATGGTTTTCCTTTTGTATACATATGCTGATATGACCATAATTTCCACTTATTTGTAGTGATATTTTTGTTTGTAGGTTTTACATGATCAATACTTAATTTTTGAATGTGAGTATCATTTGCGTAAGGAAATGATAAATAACTAATTGTACCTGGTGTGGTATTTACAATTTTTTTAACAGCACCGTTAGAATCCTGTTCTTGAGATTCAATTGGCTTTTTACCATGTAAAATAATATCTTCAAAGGTCCCTCTAGTACCACTTCCCTTTGAACGATTTATTACAGTAATAGTCTCATTTTTTCCACCGAGTTGACGCCAATTCGTGATTTTACCTGTAAAAATTTGTTCTAGTTGTTTGCTAGAAACATTCTTTACTCCCACGCCTTTATTTACAACTGGAACAATTCCAACCACGGCAATTTTGTAATCTCTAAGCTTACTTGCATCAATCCCTTTTTGCGATTCAGCAAATACATCTGATGTACCAATTTGTACAGCACCAGCTTGAACTTGACTAAGACCAGTTCCTGATCCACCACCTTGAACAACGATATTACTATCTACATGCTTCAAACGGTAGTCATTACCAGCTTGTTCAGCTAAAAGCTGCATTGCACTTGAGCCAACAATAGTTATTCTAGAGCCACTATTAGCACAGCCGGCAGTACAAACCAACATTAGCAACAACAAAACAATTATTTTTCCCATGGAATGCTTTTTCATAACATTCCTCCTTAAAGTATCTAGATTTTACAAAGTTCAATTAATGATAACATAAAAAAAAAGGCCCCGCTACATTGCGGCGCCTTTAGTAATCTAATTTAAATTAGTCTAAGTTTAATGGATCAAGCTTGATACCAGGTCCAAAGGTTGCTGAAACAGCAACACTCTTAATGTATTGACCCTTAGCTGATGCTGGACGAGCACGTAAAATTACGTCACGTAAAGCATCAAAGTTTTCTACTAATTGGTCTTCAGTAAATGATACCTTACCAATAGGAGTGTGGATAGCTGCTTGACGGTCAACACGGTATTCTACTTGACCTGCCTTAACGTTCTTAACAGCCTTTTCAATATCCATAGTTACAGTACCAGTCTTAGGGTTTGGCATCAATCCCTTAGGTCCAAGTACACGACCTAAACGACCAACCTTAGCCATCATCATTGGAGTTGCAACTACAACATCAAAGTCTAACCAGCCGCCTTGAATCTTTTCTACCAAGTCGTCTGAACCAACAAAATCAGCACCTGCAGCCTTAGCTTGTTCAGCTTGTGGGCCTTCAGCAAATACTACAACAGTTTGAGTCTTACCAGTACCGTTTGGCAAAACAATTGAACCACGAATTTGTTGGTCTGCTTGCTTAGGATCTACGCTCAAGTTGTAAGCTACATCAATAGTAGCGTCAAAGTTTGCGTATGAAGTTTCCTTAACAAGTTTCATAGCTTCTGCTACTGAGTATAATTTATTTGAGTCTACTTTCTTGGCAGCATCTAAATATTTCTTACCATGCTTTGGCATGTGTGAATTCCTCCTTGTATATGTGGTCAAACGAGCTTCTCTTAACTCTCCCACCTAATGTGTTAACTAAATAACAGGATTAGTCTTCGACTTCGATACCCATACTTCTAGCGGTACCTTCAACCATGCGCATAGCAGCTTCAATATCAGCAGCGTTAAGGTCTTTCATCTTAGTCTCAGCAATTTCCTTGACTTGGTCCTTGGTTACCTTACCAACCTTCTTGGTGTTAGGTTCACCTGAAGCCTTATCGATCTTAGCAGCTTGCTTTAAAAGAACTGGTGCTGGTGGAGTCTTAGTAATGAATTCGAATGAACGATCTTCATATACAGTAATAACTACAGGGATAATCATACCCTTTTGGTCAGCAGTTCTAGCATTGAAGTCTTTAGTAAAACCAACAATGTTAATACCAGCTTGACCCAAAGCAGGACCAACTGGAGGTGCAGGGGTTGCAGCGCCAGCTGGAATTTGTAACTTAACTACGTTAATAACTTTCTTTGCCACGGTCAAAACCTCCTTGATTCCGTGATGCGGTTAAAATGGAGAATTTTCCTTTTTCTCCTCCCACAATAATAAACGTACCGTATTAGAATACCATCGTTTAATTATAATTACAACTAAATTTATGATTAATCGTTAACATCAAACTTCTTAACTTGATCATAATCAAGTTCTGCAGTAGTAGCACGACCAAACATATCAACTGAAACATATAATTTATACTTATCTGGTTGAATATCAGTAATCTTACCAACCATGCCGTTAAATGCACCCTCAGTAATAGTTACAGTTTCACCAATGTCAAAATCTTCAGTTGGAGTTTTAGCAGGTTGTCCTTGATTCTTAAGTAAACGACTTACTTCTTCATCAAGAAGTGGTGACGGCTTGGAACCACCACCATGTGAACCAACAAAACCAGTTACGTTAGGTGTATTTCTTACAACAAACCAACTTTCATCAGTCATAACCATTTCAACTAAAACGTAACCTGGAAAAATCTTTTCTTCAACTTCTTGTTTCTTACCGCGAACAGTTTCAACTTTTTCTTCTTCTGGAACCATTACACGAAAAATGTAATCTTGCATCCCCATACTTTGAGCACGTGATAACAAATCTGATTTAACTTTATCTTCATAGCCAGAATAAGTATGTAAAACGTACCATTTCTTTTGAGTAGTTTCAACCATTTAATATTCTCCTTAATTTTGGGTAAACAAAAAAACCTCCCACAGAGGTTTCTTCAAGCTGTTACTTATTATAACATGCATTAGCAGTATTTTCTATATTATTGCTACCGAATTACATCTTTTGGGTTAACCAGCTAAAGAGCCAGTCGAGTGCACCTAAATATACAGCAAACAAAACTGAACTTGTGATAACAGTTACTGTATCACGTCTATTTTGTTTTGCAGTTGGCCAAGTAACCAACTTCATTTCGTGGGCTACACCCTTAAAAAACTTAATCATTAGCTTTATTACCTCGTTTCCTTGTGCAACGTCATTTTACCGCAATGCTTGCAGAACTTTTTAAGTTCAAGTCGCTGAGTGCGATTCTTACTTGCGGTGATTGAGTAGTTTCTTGACCCGCATACGCTGCAAGCTAGGGCTGCCTTCTTCACTGCCATAATCTCACTTCCAAACTTTCTTTATAAAAACACATACTTAGTGTGTATTTTATACTGTCAAAACAAACTCGTCAATTCTAAACTGATAATCCAAAAGAATAGTCATCAATAATATCTAAATATTTTAATTCTTTAATTTACTTATCTATAATAAGTTTGCATATTATTTTTAGAAAGGTAAACTCTCATGAATAAACATCCTGAATATTTATTAAATAAAGTTTCTGGTCCTAAAGATTTGAAAAAATTAGCTATTCCAGAAATGGAAGAATTAGCTACAGAAATTCGGACACTAATTCTAGAAAAAGATGCTGCTAAAGGTGGACACTTAGGTCCAGATTTGGGAATCGTTGAAGCAAGTATTGCTTATCATTATGTATTTAATGCACCAAAAGACAAAATTGTTTGGGACGTCTCACACCAAACATATCCTCATAAAATGCTAACTGGTAGAGCTTTAGCTTGGCTTGATCCAGAGCACTACGAAGATGTAACTCCTTATACTAATCCAGACGAAAGCCCATATGACTACTATGCTGTGGGTCATACTTCTACTTCTATTGCTTTAGCAACAGGTATGGCTAAAGCCAGAGATTTAATGGGCGAACATGAAAATATTATGGCACTAATTGGTGATGGTTCAATGACTGGTGGTCTTGCTTACGAAGGCTTAAACAACGCTGCAATTGAACCACATAATTTAGTCGTAGTAGTAAACGATAACCAAATGTCAATTGATGACAACGTTGGTGGTCTGGTTACTGCATTAAAGAAGCTCCGTGATTCAAATGGTGAAACTAAAGAAAATCCATTTACTGCTATGGGTTTTGATTACCGCTACATCGCTGACGGAAACGATATCAAATCGATGATTGAAGCTTTTAAGGCTGTTAAAGATGTAGATCATCCGATTTTACTTCATATCAATACCTTGAAAGGTAAAGGTTACCAACCTGCAATTGACAATGAAGAAGCACACCACTGGGTAATGCCATTTGATTTAAAGACTGACAAGTCAACTGTTCCAGCTCCAAAAGGTCCAAGTGCAACTTCTGTAGCAATGGATGTGATGAAGGAACATATTGAAAACGGCGAAAAGATCATGGCTATCAATGCTGCAATTCCTGGTGTATTTGGACTTGATGAAATTAAAGACAAATACCCTGAAAATTACCATGATGTAGGTATTGCTGAACAAGAGTCTGTTGCCTTTGCTGCAGGTATGGCAAAGGAAGGCGCAATTCCAGTATTATTTGAAAATTCAACCTTCTTACAACGTGCATTTGACCAATTATCACACGATGTAGCTGCTAATGACTTACCTGTTGTCATGATGGTAGCAGGTGGTGGTATCTCGGGCACAAGTAAAACCCACCTCGGCGTATTTGACCAAGTAATGATTTCTAACTTGCCTAATTGGATTTACCTTGCTCCTACTACTTTAGCTGAAGAAAAAGACATGATGGAATGGGCTATTAAGCAAAGAAAGCACCCTGTAGCAATCAAAATGCCGACTAAGAAAGTTCCTGTAGGTGAAGAAGTAAAACGTGATTACACAGAAATCAAATATGACATCAAGCCTGGCAAAGATATTGCAGTTTTAGCTTTAGGTGACATGTATAACATGCTGGGCAAAGAGGTAGCTGAAAAACTTGGTGCAAGTTTGGTTAACCCGATTTCTGCCAACATCTTGGATAAAGAAGCCTTAGATAAATTGGCTGATGAAAACAAAATTATCATTACACTTGAAGACAACCTTTTAGACGGTGGCTTTGGTGAAAAAGTTGCTTCTTATCTTGGCAATAAACACGTTAAAGTTTTAAACTACGGTCAAAAGCGTGTTTATACTGATCAAATACCATTGAACATTATTTTGAAAAACAATCGTATGACTGTTGATCAAATCGTTGAAGATGTTAAGAACGCTTAAGAAAATATATAAAATTAAAACTCTCTTCAGATATTTTCCTGAAGAGAGTTTTTTATGGCAAAATAAGTCGAGTAGTTTCCAAATTAATCCGGCATAATACAACATGTAAGGAGGAATAAAAATTGGAACAAATCGAAGCAGTTCAACGCATGCAAGACTATATCCAAGAGCACTTAAATGAGCAGATTACACTTACTGCTCTATCTAGAATTTCGCTATATTCACCTTGGTATTCTTATCGACTATTTGTTAACTATCTAAATATGACGCCTGCAAAATACATTAGACGTTTACGTTTGGCACAAACTGCTCTAAAATTGCGCGATCATAATTGCAAAATTACTGATATTGTAACAAGCATAGAAAGGATACTACCATGAACACTAAAAATATTTTCATCCAAGTTATTGATAAACCTGAAAGAAAAGCTATCCTCAAGCGCGGCATTAAAGCTACTGATTATCTCGACTATTGCGACGAAGTAGGCTGTGAAACTTGGGGACTACTTAAAAGCATAAAATCTATTAATGGAGAACCTGTTTGTTTATGGTTACCCGCTAAATATAGAAAACCTAACACTTCTGAATATGTTCAAGGAGTTGAAGTAGATCCTTGATTACAAAGATCCGGTTCCTAAAGGCTTTGATATTATTAAACTTCCTGCTACCAAATACCTTATGTTTCAAAGTGAGCCGTTTGCAGAATAAGATTGTGGCAAGATCATTGAAGAAGTGAGATCTGCAATAAAAAAATATGATCCTAAAACAATTGGCTCCACTTGGGACAAAAATAATCCTAAAATTCAGCTTGAGCCTATTGGAACAAGGGGATACATCGAAATGATGCCTATTAAAAAGTTATCTGATTAATTTATGTTAGAAAATTTACCATACGAAGCAGCCAAAGCATTCCTAATTTCACAATAAAGTGGAAATAGTTTTTTATAAGTGGCTGCTTCTTTTGGATTAGGAAAGTAAACTTTATCAGCTTGAGCAAACTGTCCGATCTCACTTAGATCTTGATTGAGTCCTAATGCCTGTCTTGCTAAAAACATAGCGGCTAGTGTTCCACTCTGTTGTTCCTTCATAGTAACGATAGGAACATTGAAAATATTAGCACAAAGTTGTCTTACAAAATCACTCTTGAGAAAGCCCCCAGTTGCATTAATTGCAACTGTTTTTTTAGTATTTTTAATCAAATTAGAAGCAGCATCATAGATGTTAAAGATAATACCCTCAATCACCGCTCGTGTCATTTCAGGCTTTTGGTGCATACGAGTTAATCCCACAAATGAGCCACGTGCATTCGCATCCCAAATTGGAGCACGTTCTCCTCCTAAATAAGGCAAAAAGATCAAATTACGACTTCCCGCTGGAGCTGTTTGAGCAACATCAAGAAAATCTTGCGGCGTTTCGTCAGCATCAAACAAAGTTTGACGAGCCCAATTAAATACGATTCCTCCGTTATTTACTGGACCACCTAGTAAATAACGTGTTTTATCAGCTGGATAACAAAAGTAACTAGCACTTGGATCTATTTTGGGTTGATCAACTATTGTTCTAATCGCCCCCGATGTTCCCACATTTAAAGCACAGTGATCACTATCGATTGCATTAACGCCAATCGTAGACAAATAACCATCGCTAGCTCCCAAAATAATTTTAGTATCAGAATCTATTCCCAATTTTTTTACATATTCTGTTTTAATAGGAAAAATAACTTTTGTAGGCTGAGCTATCTTAGGGAGTTGCTCTTTTTTTATTTTTAAAATATCTAATAATTCTTGATCCCAAGTTAATGTTTTAAGATTAAGCATTCCTGTGCCAGCAGCCATAGTGGTATCAGTAACTAACTTTCCCGTCAATCGGAAGATTATATATTCTTTAATCCCAATCCATTTTTGAGCTTGGCTAAATACTTCTGTTTTTTTATTTTTTAACCACAATAATTTATAAATTGGGGCCATGGGATGCATCGGCATTCCCGTCTTACGATAAATCTGCTGGGCAAAGCCCCTATTTTTTGCATCTTGGACAATACTTTTGGCACAATTATCTGCCCACGTGATGCTATTAGTTAACAGTTCATCATCTGAACCTAAGCCAATCAAACTGTGCATTTGACTCGACCATGATATAGCCGCAATTTTTCCATCTATTTTTTGCGTTAAATCAAAAATGATTTCTTGAACTGCATCAAAAATTAATTTTGGATCTTCTTCGGCCTGCCCTACTTTTATTTGAATCAATGGATAGCCTTTACTATCAGAAGCTACTGCTTTTCCATTTATGTCGTAAAGGACGCCTTTAGTTGCTGTGGTGCCAACATCCATGCCAATAATATATTTCATTTTACTTATGATAAAACTTCTTCCATTTCCTATAAGATTTATCTTGCCAGGACTTGGGTAGATCATCCCAATCCCATTGTCTATTTTTTACTTTTTGTAAAAATAAACCTTCGCTTTGTGCTAATTTTTTTACTAATTTTAGATTTTTACCTGTTAAATTATAAAAAGTGGTTTCCCATTCGTCAGCAATTTCAATAAAAAACTCTCGATGCTTTTTATCGATTAATTTTATAATTAACTTTCCTTGCCATTTTAAAATTATATGTTTAATAATTTTTTCCAGCTTATCAAAGCCAATATTACGAATATTTTCACCTAGATACTTACTATACTTAGATTTTTTCTTGGGCCAACAGTCAGGTTCTAAATACACTTCCGCATAATTATATTCCATCATGGCAAAAACAACTCTAGTAACCCCTTCTGCAAAAGCTGGTAAATAAGATTTATCACGCCAAGTCTGATAACCATCATAATAAGAAGATTCGGTATTAATAGTTTCAGGTACAGTATCTAAATAGTAATAAGTAGTATTTTCAAATAAAAAACCTACTATTTACTCAATCGCTTTGACCTCTTTTAATACTTTCTTTCGTTTATTCTTCCCCATATATATTCTCTTTCAATAATTTTTGAAAATTATAGCAAAAGTTTATTTAGAGCACAAAAAAACAGCTACCGAAAAGCAGCTGTTTTGGTGGTCAAACATGCGTGACCACTGTGCGTAGAACATTGTTTTTAGTTGGATTTACTTCTTAAGATTTTCGTTAACGAAGGCTTCGATCTTTTCATCTGAGTCTTTCAAAAATGGAAGCATATCTTCTTCCGTCTTCATGGTATCTCTACCATTCTTTTCCATAAAGTAGTCCCAAAGGGCATCTCTAACTGGCATATCAGAATCACTCCAGTCAAAAGCTTCCTTCATGTGACGGTCTAACAATGCAGTCTTAATAATTTCGTCTGCCATCTTAAATTACCTCCTAAAATATTCTACATTTTTATTATACCTCACTTTCTCAGTATCAGCTAAAAAATCAAATTTATACAAATATACATTGAAACCTATCAGAATAATACATTTCTCATCTTCTGAATTGCTCTTGATCTCGCCCTAACTAATTGCATATATTCTATTTTTAAATTATTAATTACATATTCCACACTAATTTCGCCTAGTATTGTCAATACCGCAATTAATTCAAGACGAGACAAGCTTTCGATAAACTCATGATATATAGTTTTAACGGGCGTTATCAATTCACTTCGTCCAGGTTCTTGTATACACAAATTACTATCTAAAGAAACAGAATGATTGTATATTTGTCTTCTCAACGCAGTATTATACCTAACTAATGTTCGAGCATGATTAGATAACTTAGTTTTATATAAACTACCAAAACTTCCTTTTTCACCAGAAAAAACTACTACAGATTCGTAACAAATAATCAATGCTTCTTGCTCCCAATCATCACGATCATAATGATGCAAATAATATTTCTTTAGAATTGAATTAACTAATGGTTTATACAAGAAAAACAATTCTTTTAATGCCTGATCATCACCCATTTTTGCTTTATTAATTAACTTCTCTTCAGTACACATTTCATTTCCCTCTTTGCTTTTTTCTCCGAGGATACCTTTTAACTTTTATGTACTATAAGAAAACGGATGTTTATTCTGACATATTGAAAATTTTGTGTCAAAAAAGGCAAACAAAAGATAATTTTTGTCTGCCTTTTTATTATTTCAAAGGATGTCTACTATTATAAGCTTGATAAAGCAAAACGCCAGTTGCAACACTTGCGTTTAATGATTGAACATGACCAATCATTGGCAAAGTAATTGTTTGATCCATTTGCTTTTTCAAAAGCGGTGCAATCCCCTTACCTTCGTTACCTATAACCAAAACAGTCTTGCCCTTAGCGTTCCATTCACGATAATCTACTCCTGCCATATCGGTACCAAAGAACCAATATCCACGTTTCTTTAATTCCTTGGTAGTTTGAACCAAATTATTAACACGGGCTACCGGAACATAGTCAATCGCACCAGTTGATGTTTTAGCTACCACAGAAGTTAAACCTGTTGCATGCCGCTTAGGAATAATGACCCCATCAACACCTGTAGCATCTGCCGTACGTAAAATTGAGCCTAAATTATGCGGATCTTCAATTGAGTCAAGCATCAACAAAAATGGCTCTTTTCCATCTTCATCAAACTTATCTAGCATCTTTCCTAAATCTGCATAATCAAAACTTGATATTGCTAAAACTAAGCCTTGGTGATTACCACCATCAACTAAACGATCAAGTTTATTCTTAGGTACACTTTGAACCACTAATCGCTTTTTCTTGCTCAAAGCATAAACTTGATTAGCGAAATCTTCTTGAATACCATGTTGTAAAAATACTTTATTAATTTTATCGGCATTTTGTGTTTTTAAATAATCTAGTCCAGCATGACGACCAAATACGAAATCTTTATTTGAAGTCATAATCTTTTAATCCATCCTCTTCTACAGTCTCAATGCACCAATCAGCAAGTTCTTGAATACGATCATTTTTATTCAATAAATCTAGATAACCAATCATGGCTTCAAAACCAGTTGATAATTGATAAGTTTTTAAACTAGTATTTTTGGCTTTAGTATGACTTTTAGCATTACGACCACGACGAAAAGCAGCTAATTCAGCTCCAGTCAATTTTTCTTCGTCCTGCATTTTAGTAATCAATGCAGCTTGAGCTTTAGCGGAAACGTAATGAGTTGCTTCACGTTGTAAAACTTGAGGCTTCACAATACCGCCCTTTACTAAGTGACGACGAATAATTACTTCATAAACTGCATCCCCTAAATAAGCCAAAGTCTGCCCATTTAAAGTATCAGGATCTACATCTTTTTCAATTAACTTCTTAGTTTTAATCACGTGTCCACCTTGTCCCTTGCGGGGTATCTTGAATAGTAATGCCCATTTCTTTTAATTGATCACGAATTTGGTCACTAGTTGCCCAATCCTTATTGTTACGTGCTTCATCACGCTTACTTACCAGTTCTTCAATCTCTTCATCATTTGAACCAGTAGTTTGCGCACATAGCTTTTTAATATCCACACCGAATACTAAAATCCAAGCAGCTAATTTTTCTTCAAATAGCTTTAAAGCATCCTTATCTACATTATCGCTATTTGCATTTGCATTAACGATTGGTAATAAATCATAAATTGATGTTAAAGCATTTTGAACATTAAAATCATCATCCATTGCTGCGACGAAGTTTTCTTCAGTTTCATTAATTGCCTTAACAAGATCTTCCGAAGTCTTAGTTGGTGTATCATCAGCAATACGATAATTAATATTGGTCAAAGTATTCTTGAATCTATCTAAAATAGTTGCAGCTTGCTTTAAATTTTCTTCAGAATAGTTAATTTGACGACGATATTGTACACTGGCCATAAAGAAGCGTAATACTTGAGGATTGATTTTCTTTAAAATATCATGCACAGTTACAAAATTATGCAAAGATTTAGACATCTTTTCCTGATCTTTGCCCACTGTTACAAAGCCATTATGCATCCAGTAATTAACAAATTTTTGATCTGTTTTAGCTTCACTTTGAGCAATTTCATTTTCATGGTGTGGGAATTCCAAATCTTGACCACCACCATGAATATCAATTGTGTTGCCCAAATACTTAGTGCTCATAACTGAACATTCAATGTGCCAGCCTGGACGTCCCTTGCCCCAAGGAGAATCCCAAGCAATTTCATCAGGTTCTTTTTGCGCTTTCCAAAGAGCAAAATCAATAGGATCTTCCTTACGATTTTGTTCTTCATCATTAATATGCTCTGAAGCCCCTTCTTCAAGCTGTTCAATATTTTGATCACTAAGTTCACCATAATGTTGAAACTTCTTAGCGCGATAATAAACATCACCGTCTACTTCATAAGCATAGCCTTTATCAATTAATACCTTAACAAAATTGATAATATCTTTAATTTCATGAGTTGCTCGAGGATGAAGTGTTGCAGGTTCAATATTTAAAGCTGTTGTATCCTCTAAAAAGGCATTAATAAATTTCTCAGCAAGCTCAGGTACAGTGATTTTTTCAGCGCGAGCTTCATTGATCATCTTATCATCAACATCCGTAAAGTTAGATACATATTTTACTTGATAGCCCTTATATTCAAAATAACGTCTAATAGTATCAAAGGCAATTGAACTACGAGCATTACCGATGTGAATATAGTTATACACCGTTGGTCCACACACATACATGCTGATTTGTCCTGGAACCAATGGTTTAAATTCTTCTTTTTTACGCGTCAGTGTATTATAAATTCTCACGGCTAACACTTATCCCTTCTATGAAAATAGCTATTTTTTATTTTAGCAGAAAGAAAAAGAAGTTGCAGTTATCTGCAGCTTCTTCTTTTAATTATTCTTTTTTAAATTAAAGATTGTTATCGCTCATTTGCTTCAAAGTCAAATCAATGTGTTTTACAACACGATCCTTACCCAAAAGTTCCATGGCTTCACCGATACCAGGTCCTACCATTGAACGAGTAGTAGCAATTCTTACTGGCATAAATAATTTTCTACCCTTTATATCAGTTGCCTTACGAGTTGCTTGAATAGCGCCCATAATTTGAACTGCAGTAAATCTTGGAATAAGGTCTAATTGCTTCTTAAATTCTTCAATTACTGCACGACCATCATCATTCTTGATTTCTTCGATTTCTTCATCAGAAAGTTCCTTAGCATCTTCGAAGAAAATCTTAGCCATATCAACAATTTGCTTAGTGTAAGACATTTGAACGGCGTAAATGTTTACAAGTTGACGAATCCATTCCATTTTTTCTGGTGTTGGGTGTTCATCAACCAAGCCAGCTTCTTGTAAATTGTTCAATGACAAGTCAAGCAAAGTATCACGATCTGCCTTCTTGATATATTGGTTGTTAATCCATTCAAGCTTCTTTTGGTCAAAAGCAGCAGGTGACTTAGATAAACGTGCTGGATCAAATTGCTTAATGAACTCACGCTTAGTGAAGATTTCATTTTCACCCTTTGGTGACCAACCAAGAAGTGTAATGAAGTTGAACATTGCATCTGGTAAGTAACCAAGATCACGATATTGTTCAATAAATTGAAGAACAGATTCATCACGCTTAGAAAGCTTCTTACCAGTTTCTGAGTTAATGATCAAAGTCATGTGACCAAACTTAGGTGGTTCCCAACCAAGTGCTTCATAAACTACTAATTGCTTAGGAGTATTTGAAACGTGATCGTCACCACGAAGAACATGAGTAATCTTCATTAAGTGATCATCAACTACAACTGCGAAGTTATAAGTTGGCATACCATCACGCTTTTGAATAACGAAGTCACCACCAATGGTATCTGATTCAAATTCAAGATGACCTTTAACAATATCATCCCATGAATAAGTTTCCATTTCTGGAATATGAATACGTACAACTGGCTTTAAGCCCTTAGCCTTAGCTCCTTCTTGAGCTCGCTTAATTTCATCAGCAGTCATACCTTCATATTCGTAAGTGTAATGAGGAGCAATACCCATAGCACGTTGTTCTTCACGTTGCTCTTCAAGTTCTTCTTCAGTCTTGTATGAGTAGTATGCTTTACCTTCTTCAAGTAATTGATCAATATACTTTTGGTAAATGTCTTTTCTTTCTGATTGGCGATATGGACCGTAGTCTCCACCTTTATCTGGACCTTCATCCCAGTCAATTCCTAACCAGTGAAGGTTTTCCATTTGAGATTTAGAACCGCCTTTAACATTACGCTTTTGGTCGGTATCTTCGATTCTCAATACCATAGTACCCTTATTATGACGGGCGAATAAATAGTTAAAAAGTGCAGTACGTGCGTTACCGATGTGTAAGTGACCGGTTGGACTTGGTGCATATCTTACACGGATTTTTTCTTTAGCCAAAATTCATGCCTCTTTCAAAATTTAGTAGATTCAAACACTCCTAGTTTACTCGTTATATAGTAAGAATTCAATCTGTGCTAATTAAAAACTAATTTTAAAGCTTGCGGAATGCTTGAAACTGGAATAACTTCTATTCCGTTATTAGTTAATCCTTGATACATATTGTGTTTAGGAATAAAAATTCGCTTAAAACCAACTTTAGCAGCTTCTTTTACTCTAGCTTCAATTTTATCTACTCTACGGATTTCTCCCGTTAAACCTACTTCACCTACAAAACAATCAGTTGGTGAAATTTCTTTGTCTGTATAACTAGATGCAACAGACATTACAATCGCCAAATCAATCGCAGGCTCATTCAACTTAATCCCACCAGTAGCAGTCAAATATACATCTTGATTTTGCAACATCAAATTACCACGCTTTTCAAGTACTGCCAGTAAAAGAGCAGCCCTATTATAATCAATCCCTGACGTTGTTCTTTTTGCATAACCAAATGCCGTTGGCGTAACCAAAGCCTGAATTTCTGCCAAAAGCGGTCGTGTTCCTTCCAAAGAAACAACTACTGCTGAACCAGTCGAATTTGGTAATCTTTGATCAAGAAAAATAGCTGACGGATTAGTTACTTCTTTTAACCCGTCATTCACCATTTCAAACATTCCAATTTCATTAGCGGCACCAAAACGGTTTTTCACAGAATGTAAAATTCTATAAGAATGGTGCTCATCCCCTTCAAAATATAGAACAGTATCCACCATATGTTCCATAATTTTAGGTCCCGCAATTGCACCCTCTTTAGTTACATGTCCAATTACAAAAACAGTAATTGCATCCATTTTTGCGATTTTCATCAATTCACTAGTTACTTCGCGAACCTGTGAGGCAGAACCTGTCATAGAATCTAAGCTAGGTTCATTCATTGTTTGAATTGAATCAATAACTACAAAATCAGGTTTAACATCATTAATTTGTTCACGAATATCATGCATATCACTTTCAGGATATAAAAGCATGTTACTCTGTCCGATTCCTAACCGATCAGCTCTTAGCTTAATTTGATTAGCTGATTCTTCTCCGGAAACGTATAATACTTTATGCTTTTCTGCCAAATCACTCATAATTTGCAACATTAAAGTTGATTTACCAATTCCAGGATCTCCACCGATTAATACAAGCGATCCAGGTACAATTCCGCCACCTAAAACACGATTTAATTCTTCTGATTTAGTAGAAATTCTCTCTTCTTTTTCCGCTTTAATTTTATCCAGTTTTACTGGTTCATTTACGCCAGTTTTTTGGATTAAACGGCTAGCTGTAGCTTTGGTAGAACGTTTTTGTACTTCTTCAGTTTCTTTTTCAAATTGATTCCAGGCACCACAATTAGGACATCTTCCTAAGTAGCTCGCCGAAATATAGCCACAGGAACGGCATTTATACTGTGTTTTTACTCTTGCCATTAATCATCCTTCTTTTCATTAGTTGAACCAAAACCACTTAAACGAGTACGGCTAATCGGATCATCATCGTCAGTTTTTAGATATTTCATAAAAATACCTTGGGCGATGCGCTCACCCTTTTTAATATGCAAAGGGCGCACACCATAATTAATCATTTGTACAAAAATTTCGCCTTCATTGTTGGGATTGTCATAATAGTCTGCGTCAATAACCCCAATTCCATTAGGTAAAGCTAAATTTCTTTTAAAGGTATTAGAAGAACGATTAGCTAAAATCAACACCTCATCTTCTGGCATATATGCTTTAAGGCCAGTTGGCACCAAAAAAGGCTTTAGGATTTGGTCGGCCATTTCATAATCACGCTCATATAATTGGTGACCATTTCTAATTAATCTAAAAATTCTAACAAAATCCAGTCGCCAAATACTAGGAATAATAACATCTTCTGCTGCTTCGATATCATAACCCGCACTGGCTAGAGTTTGCCGGCGAGGCAAGTTGATTTCTTGATCTTGATACTTTTTTACTACTTCAAATCCGCGTATTTTCATCGTTTAACCCCATTTACTACTTTTCTTTTAACAGATATATATTCTACAATGTTTTCTATAAACAAAAAATATTTAGCTCTCTATTATCTATTACGCAAAAAAGAGCGTTTTTTCTTTTAAAAGGTGAAAATTTTATGTTTAATCTTGAAGACTCACACCAATGTTTTGAAAAACACGATGATCATGGCACTTTAATTAGCCGCTGGACAATGGACAAAATAAAGAGAAATGATAGCACTGTTTGGGTAATGAATCATTTCTTTGTTAATCCAAATTCTAATTTAGAAGAGATATTAGAAAAAGAAATGCCAACGGTTCTATTGCTTGCTCAAAAATCTGGCTATCCTATCTGGCCATTAGATCCAATAGTGATTAACTACTTTGAAAAACATCCCGAATTTCACAAGATTTGGTATCATCGTCCATATTCTAAAAAGTAGTTCTATCATTGAATAGACGTCTTTCTTTTAATAAGTTAAAATAGAAAAAAAGAAAATACAAAGGGAGGAATTTTTTTATGGCAAAAGAAATTAATAATAATACCATCGATAAATTCGAACAAGATTTAGCTAAGCATCCTGTTTTTAACGTTGCTAGCCACGCTGCTCAAGAAAACGGCATTTATAAAGCAAGCCAAAACTTGCAAACCAAGATTGACTTAGACCCAACTTTCTCAATTGAAATTGAGACTGGTAAGCCAGCTGACCAAAAACAATCAGGCCGTTGCTGGATGTTTAGTGCATTAAACACTATGCGTCATCCATTACAAAAGAAATTTAAGTTAAAGGACTTCGAATTGTCTCAAAACTACACTAACTTCTGGGACAAATTTGAAAAGTCTAACTGGTTCTTTGAAAATGTAATCGCAACTGCAGATAAAGACTTAGGTGATCGTAAAGTTTCATTCTTATTTACTACTCCACAACAAGATGGTGGTCAATGGGATATGCTTTGCGGCATCATCGAAAAATACGGTATTGTGCCAAAGAGCGTTTATCCAGAAACTGCTAATGCAACTAACTCAAGTGCATTGAACGATACTTTGAATACTTTACTTCGTAAGGACGGTCTTGAATTACGCAGACTCGTTAATGCTGGTAAATCAGAAGACCAAATACAAGCTCGCAAGGAAGAAATGTTAAACGATGTCTTCCGCGTTCTTGCGATTTCACTTGGTGTTCCACCAAAGAAGTTTAACTTTGAATACCGTGATGATGACCACAATTACCACATTGATAAGGACATTACTCCTAAGGAATTTTTTGATAAGTACGTAGGCATGGACTTAGCCAACCACATCTCAACTATCAACGCTCCAACTAGTGATAAGCCTTTCCACAAGGTATTCTCAGTTGAATATTTAGGCAACGTTGAAGGCGGCCGTCAAGTTCGCCACTTGAACTTAAAGGTTGACGAAATGAAGGATTTAATTATTAAGCAATTAAAGAGTGGCGAAGTTGTTTGGTTCGGTTCAAATGTTGTTAAAGATTCTGAACGCCGAGCTGGACTTCTTGACACCAACCTTTACCGTCGTGATCAATTATTCGATGTTGACTTCTCAATGTCCAAAGCTGACATGCTTGATTCAGGCGAAAGTATGATGGATCACGCAATGGTTATCACTGGTGTTGATATTGTTGACGGCAAGCCAACTAAGTGGAAGATTGAAAACTCATGGGGCGAAAAGCCTGGCTTCAAGGGCTACTTCGTCATGAGCGATTCTTGGTTCGATTCATTTGTTTACCAAGCTGTTATCAACAAAGACATCTTACCAGAAAATCTTAAGAAGGCTTACGATGAGGGCAAAGATAACCCAATTCAATTATTGCCATGGGATCCAATGGGCGCTTTAGCATTTAAGTATTAATTCAAAATTTCTAAGGTGTCTGGGAAAAAACTAATTCTCAGGCAGGAAAAAAGAACGATGATTTCCTAATGGATTTCATCGTTCTTTTTCTATACTTTAAGTGCCTTCCTTGATATTATTGAATCACCACAAAACAAAAAGAAAGAAGGCAATCTTAATGTATCAAAATTATACCATAGGTCAAACAGCTTTAACACTCAACTTAGACTTCGCTATTCCTCATAATCATTTAGCTAATACCATTAGCTGGTTTGTCGATTCAATTCCAGAAGATGTCTTATTGGGTAATACTGCTAAAACCGGCCGTCCAGCTTATCATCCGGCGATGATGCTTAAGATCTTGCTTTTTGCTTATTCCAGAAGAGTATTTTCAGGCAGAAAAATCGAATTAATGCTGGAAGAAAACGTGCCGATGATGGCTTTGGCTGAACACCAACAGATTTCTTACCATACTATCAATGACTTTAGATCCAGCAAGCATGCCAATGAGCTGGTTAAAAAAAGCTTCCTCTACTTTACCAATTTGTTAGAAGCCGAAAGGCCTTATCAATGAAGGAGCGATCTTTATTGATGGCACTAAAATCGAAGCTGACGCCAATCGCTATACTTTTGTTTGGCGCAAGGCAGTTGAAAAATTTCATGACAAGCTCAAAGGTCAAGCGGTTGAGCTTTATGATGAATTGATTGCCAAAGAAGTCGTCAAAGCAATGGCAAAAGAGAAAGTCCAGACCAGTCAAGGTTTGGCAGAGCTAGCACAAGAAACGGAAGCCGAGATTGAAAAGCTGACCGAAGAAATTGAGCAAGAACCCAAAGCAATCCCTGGCGGTTCGCCTAGAAAAGCAAGAAGACGCGGTCTTAAAAAGCTGCTTCATAAACTAAGAAAAGACTATGTTCCTCGAATGAAGAAATATGAAGAGGCGAAAGAAATCTTTGCAGGGCGTAACAGCTATTCTAAGACAGATCATGACGCGACTTTCATGCATATGAAGGAAGATCACATGAAGAACGGCCAGCTCAAGCCACGCTACAATATTCAAGCCGCTACCACTGATCAATATGTGGTTGACTTTGCTTTATACCCTAATCCAACTGATTTCAGAACTTTCGAACCATTTTTAAAGCAGATGACGACACTAGACAAGTTTGACAAGATTGTCGCTAATGCTGGTTATGGCAGCGAATATAACTATTCAATGTTGGCAGAGAAATATTCAGACAAGAAGTACTATATTCCTTATACCATGTACGAAAAGGAAAAGACCAGAAAGTATCGCAACGATCCAACTAAGCTGGCTAACTGGTTCTATGATGAAAAAGATGATTATTACCTTGATCAAAATGGCGTCAGATTCAACTTCAAATATTATAGTCAACGTAAAGATCGATCGACTGGTCAGGTTCGTGATTTTAAGGTCTATGAAGCAGATGAATTTCAACTAACGCCAGAATTAGAACGCTTAGCCAAGACTAAGAGCGGACGCCAACGTCAGGTTCGCTATAATCCTAACTGGCAATACCTAAAAGAAAAAGCCAAAGCAGTTCTCCAAAGTCCTGAAGGCAGACACATCTACAGCATGAGGAAATATGATGTGGAGCCGATTTTTGGACATTTGAAGAACGTCTTTGGCATGCGCCGAACTTATTTAAGAGGCAAAAAGAAGGTTGAAACAGATATAGGAATAGCCTTCATGATGATGAATTTAAGCAAATATTGGAACAGAAGATGGTCAAAAGACCAATTTTCTTTGTTCAAAAAGAAAAATAGACAGAAAAAGACGGTCAAGCAACTCAAATTAAGAGTTGGATTGATCGTCTTTCAGTATCTAAGGGTTAGTTTTTTCCCAGACACTTTTTTGTTAATTCTTGCTTATACCTTCGTTACTAACTACAATGAAAGTGTATTTAGTAGATATAACCATTTACCTAGGAGGTAATAAACATGACAGATTATTCAAAGAGACAATTGAAAGCTTTAGATAGAATTTCTAAGAAGATTAGTGACGCTGAAAGTCACTTAGCTAGAATCGAAGATTCAGTTCCTGACCGTCGTCACCGTACTGCACAACATGAAACTATTAAGGACATCAAGTCCATTTTAAAGCATGCCAGAAAAGTTGGTGAATACAACGCTAAGATCGATGCTAAAGCTGATGAAAATGAATATGTTTATGTTGAAGATGAAGAAGGTGTCATTAAGGACCTTGAAAAAGAATTCAAGGAACTTGATGAAAGACTTGATAAGTTAAGTGATACTGATGGTTACGATATTAAGCGTTACCGTGAAGAACATCACTCACTTGAAAAAGCTAAGGAAGTTTTAGCAAAAGCTGGTAAATTAGAATAATTTATTCATTTCATAATAATAAAAGAGCGTAAGTAGATATTTTGATCTACCTACGCTCTTTTTGCATTAATTTAAATCAGATATTTTTCTGACTTCATGTACCATTTCTTAACTACTGTAGTTAAAGCAATGTACAAAACTAACAAGATAAAGACAACAGCTAAGAAATAAACTGGAATCGGGCCAAACTTCATTGCTTCGGCAATTGGAGTAATAAACGGTAAAACAGTTCCAATTACTGCCATTCCAATGGTTGACCAACTAACAATAGCTGATGCATGTTGCTTAATAAATGGTAATTTAGGATCTCTTAAAGCATGAATTACCATTTCTTGTGTCCACAGCGATTCAATAAACCACCCAGTACAGAAGACTAAACTAAACAACAATTTTTGAGCAGCTGTTGCATTCGCATAACTAGTTCCCACCACTTGTGGACAAACAATAAAGAATAAGATGACATAAGTCAAAATATCAAAGACAGATGAAGTAGGACCAAAGTAAAACATGAATTTAGGCAGTTTTTTGGTACTCCACTTTCTTGGCTCTGACAAATAATGTTGGTTCATCGTATCAAATGGAATTGATAAACAACTAGTTCCGTACATCAAGTCAAGAATTAACAATTGGATTGGCAACATCGGTAAGAATGGTAAGAAAGAAGATGCCACTAAGATTGATAGAATATTACCAAAGTTAGATGACAACGTAATTTTGATATATTTCATCGTATTACCAAATACTAGTCGACCAATTTGAACTGCACGCTCTAAAATTCGCAAATCTTTATGAAGCAAAATAATGTCTGCAGATTCCTTGGCAATATCCACAGCTGTATCCACAGAAATCGAAACATCTGCTGCCTTCATGGCAGGGGCATCGTTAATGCCATCACCCATATAAGCTACTGTGTGACCATCTTCTCTTAATATTTTAATGATCTTGGCCTTTTGCATTGGTGATAGCTTAACAAAGACATTACATTCTTGCACCATCTGCTTCAATTCGTCATCAGTTTTATTTTCAAGATCTTTGCCTTGATAAACTCGATCAATTTTCAGACCAACTTGTGCACCAACATTTCTAGTAACTGCCTCATTATCACCTGTCAAAATTTTAACAGTAATTCCATCTTGCTTTAAAGTATCTAACGCTTCCTTAGCGCTATCTTTTGGTGGATCAAGAAAGGCTAAGAAGCCAGCCAGAATTAACTCTTTTTCATCTGCTACACCAAATTCACCCACTGGTGCAGGATTCTTCTTATATGCAAGCAAAACTACTCTTAAGCCGTCACGATTCATTTCATCGATTTTAGTTAAAATTTCTTCTCTGGCAGCCTCATCTAATGGCTTAATTTTACCATCAGTTTCAACTCTATTAGAACAAGCCAACATTTCTTCAGCCGCACCTTTAGTAACTAATACATGTTCATTTTGCTTATTTTTGACCACAACACTCATTCTACGACGTCTAAAATCAAACGGAATTTCATCAATCTTTTGATAATCTTGCTTAATTTTGGCAGTATCAATTTCTTCATTAGCTGCATGAATAATTGCTTCATCCATTAAATCTTTCATCCCTGTTTGGTAGTAACTATTTAAAAATGAAAGTTCTAAGACCTTAGGTTTTTCTTCTAGATTTAAATCGTAATGTCTTTCAAGCACAACCTTGTCTTGGGTCAAAGTTCCTGTCTTGTCAGTACATAAAACGTCTGCTGAACCAAAGTTTTGAATGGAACTCATTCTCTTAACAATCGTCTCGTGCTTAGCCATCTCAACGGAGCCTTTAACCAGGTTGCTCGTCACAATTACCGGCAACATTTCTGGTGTTAATCCAACGGCAGTCGCAATGGCAAAGATCAAAGCATTAAACCAGTCACCCTTAGTTAACCCATTAATTAGGAAAACAAGTGGGGCAATTACTGCTGTCATGGTCAGTAATATTTTAGAAATATTTTTAATACCAACATCAAAAGTTGTCTCTTTATTTTTATTCTTGGCCAAGCTACGTGCTAAATTACCGAAGACAGTTTCATCCCCAGTCGCAAATACCACTCCCATGCCAGAACCAGAAATAATATTCGTACCCTCATACAAAATATTAGGATAATCTAGATAACTTTCATCATCGGTAGGCTTTTGATCAGCGATCTTTTCAACGGGATTAGATTCACCGTTTAAAGAACTAGCAGAACAAAAGAGATCTTTACTATGAAGCAGGCGCATGTCTGCAGGAACTAAGTCCCCTGCAGTTAAATTAATAATATCGCCCACTACTACTTCTTTTGTTGGCAGTTCTTGGTCTTTTTGATCACGTCGAATATTAGTTGTGACCGAAACCATATTTAAAAGGCCTTCCACAGCATCATTAGTTCGAACGTTTTGAATAAAACTAGTTAAACCTGAAATCAAGATCATCACCAGCATAATAATGACAGTACTCAAGTCTTTATCAGCTGGTGCTACCAATAAATAATTAGTGAAAAACGATAAAGTTGCCAAGATTAACAACACGCCAGTGAACGGTGTCATAAACGCATCCAGTAAAAAATGCAATTTAGGATGTTTTTCTTTATTGGATACTTCATTCAAACCTTCTCGTTCTAAACGTTCTTGTGCCTGCTTAGAATTTAATCCTTTAATTGATGTCTGTAATCTCTCTAATACCTCATTCCTATCTTCTCTAGCAATCTGTTTAGCCAAAGTCGCATCTGTTACCACACGATCTTTAGAGTTGATTTTCAGCATTCTAATCTCTCCCCCCTAAAAACTCGGCAAACAAACAAAAAGACCAACACAAAAACTGCATTGGCCTTAATATCAAGCGATTTATACTCGTCGTTCAGTTTTAACACTACGTAACGTGAAGTTTGTTCAACTAGCTGACTGGGAAAAGCCTTAAGTCGACAGTTCCTGTTTAACCCGTGGGCATCTCTGGATGTTGCTGGACGTCAGCGTATATTTACGTAGGAGTCTCACCTAACAGTTTATTTGCTTTACTTATTCAATTGACATTTTTAGAGTAAAAGCTTCAGTATAAAATATCAATTACTTTAACTCTATCTTAATATTCTTAACCATATCACAAGAAATAAAAAACTTATCCACAATATATGTGAATAAGTTTTTTTACCATATATGCAGTAAACGTGTTGGATCTAACTTGCTTAAATTAAATTGATGCACATGCTGCTTCGGATTTTCAGGAAATTCCTTTACAAAGTCAGCTACATTATAAAGCCCTGTCGAATATGTCCAAACTCCCTTTACTTTTCTAATAGGATCCAACATTTCATTTCTGATTGGGTATGCAGAAATTAAGAAATGCTTATGGTGAAACTTAAAAACAAAATATGGTAATTTAAACTGTTTTACAGCTTCCTCTTCAGTTTTCGCAATTGAAACTACATTTCTATATGTACCATACTTTTCAGTAAATTTTTCATTGAAAGAAAAATAAAAATTCGAAATATGAACATGTGGGAAATCTTTTTCATCAACTTTATCTGGGATAGCAATTACATGTGAGTAACGATCTAGATTACTTTCCTTTTGTGATAAAGCATGTTCCATTTGATTTGGAACTATTTTATGTGCCCAATATGGTACTTCTGGATGTGCTTCATATGAGCGATACATTTGCTTTACTACTTCTGGTTTAACCCAGTCATAATGCATTCTTGTTTGATTACGCTTAAGTAAATTCTCTAGCGTATTGTGCTGCATCAAATCTACTACGAAGCATTCATAATGATATTTTTCTACCCATGCTTTAAAATGCTCGATTGCACTTGGAACAATATGAGTTCCATCGACAATCACAGTTTCCCCATGTTCCATCTTGTGTTCTACAAGGTGATCCACCATTTGCTCAGTACGCACTGTTACGTGCCGCGGAATAACTTGGTGTAATACATCCGCATCCTCTTGATAATAAACTGTTAAATCCGCCAATAATAACCTAATTTGATCACGACTGATCGCATAAGGCGTTAAGTGATGACGTGCAATAAAAGAAGATTTACCGGAGCCAGGTGCACCTCGCAATAAAAATAATTTACGCATGCCTAATACTCCAAACTAAATATTTCTAGAAATCACTATAGATTTTACCATAGATAAAAGCAAATCCTTATTCAGAGCACAAAAAAATGCAGCTTTAACTGCATTTAACGTAAAATTTTTTTATTTATAATATTCAATTGATCATCCATAGTATAAACAATTGGCTCTGCATTAGGGACTTCTAGATTAACAATATCATGATCGTTAATATTTTCGAGTTTTTTAATTAAAGCTCTTAAACTAGAACCATGTGCAACAATTAATTGATCTTCGCCATTGAGTAATTTAGGAGCAATATGATCATAGTAATATGGCATTAATCTATTTTGAGTTTGATGTAAACTTTCTGCTCTTGGCATCAGATGCTGGTCACATAATTTATAACGACGATCAATTACTGGTGATCCTTGTGCCGGAGGAATCGAATTAAAACCTCTACGCCATAATAAAACTTGTTCTACACCAAACACCTTACGTGAAACATCTTTATTAAGGCCTCTTAAAGCGCCATAATGACGTTCATTTAGTCTCCATGTCTTAGTCATAGGTAACCATAATAAACCACACGTATCAGCTACTATATTAGCAGTAACGATGGCCCTTGATAAAACAGATGTATGAATATGAGTTGGTGCAAAATCAGTAATAGTATTAATTAATTTTCCTGCTTTTTTTGCTTGTTGCTTTCCCTTTTCAGTTAATGGAACATCATTCCATCCTGTATAAACATTTTCAGCATTCGCAACACTTTCACCATGTCTAACTAATACTAACTTTGCCATTTTATCCCACCAAAGATCTAATAATCATTATTATTCCAGCTATTGTAAAAATCACTCCCAAAATCATAAAAGCTACAATTCCGCCTTTATTTGTGGGCTGTTTACGCCTGTTAAATGCATAGGACATATCATAGATACCCATAATTAATACAATTACAGCTGTAAAAATATTTACTGAAAACATCTCTTCACCTAATCTTCGTTATTTCCACGTCCTGGCACAATCATATCGTCATTTTGTCCTCGCTTACATTCTGCCTGTAAAGTTATATGATTGATGTCCAATTCTTTCTTTAGCTTTTTACCAATTTCTTGATAGAGTTGTTCTAGCTCATCTGCACACATATCTGGTGCAACATTTATATGCGCATCCATCATTATAAAATCATCACTATAGCGCCATACATGAACATGGTGAATATTAGTTACTTTTGGAAAAGATAGGACTATTTCATTAACTTTATCAAGATCAATATCGGGATTGGATTCCATCAAAACATTAGCAGCTTTCATAGTAATTTCATAGGCTTCATGTAAAACAAACAATGAAACCAAGATAGTTAATACAGGGTCAAGCCAAGTAACATTCCAAAAGTAAATAAACACCGCACCAATTACAACAGCTACACTAGATAAGGCATCACTAAGCATATGAATAAATGTTGAGCGAACATTTAAGTTGCCTTTGGCATCCCTATGCATAGCAAGCATAGAAATTATATTAGCAAGCAAGCCAATAATTGATACTACCAGCATAATACCACCATGGATATGTTCTGGCTCCCAGAAGCGTTGGATTGCTTCCACAAATAACACTACACTGATTACGATTAGAACTACACCATTAGTAAAAGCTGCCAATGTTTCTGCTCTTTCATAACCGAAAGTCTTATTATTATTCCGACTTCTTCTACTAATTAAATGCGCTATAAAAGATAAAATAATCGCACCCACATCGCTTAAATTATGGACAGCATCAGATAAAAGCGCTAATGATCCTGAAAAAATACCACCCAAAAATTCTGCGATAGTAATAATAACATTAAGCAGTGTAACAAACACATAACGTTTAGTTGTATGGTCCTTATTCATCTAAATTTTCCTTTCGTTATCAGTGTACCAAAAAAGGCCCTACTTATGCAGTAGGACTTTTTTATAGTTTTTCAGCATCGATGTTGTAATCAACAATTTCGAATTTTCCATCATCATGCAAAATTCCACGAGTAACACTACCATTATTTGGAAAGACAATATCATGGATACCATCACTGTCCTTCCAGTATTTAATAGTTAATGTCTTTATAAAATCTCCGTGACTCACTAATAATACTCTTTGTTCATCTTTAGTTAGATCGCGTAAAACATTAATCCCACGAATCATTCTTTTATCTAATTCTTGAGTATTTTCTGCTAAATGACGTGGATCTGCCTTCTTAGTTGCTTCACGGAATTTGTCTAATCCAACCTTATTAATAATTTTGGCCACATCATCTTCATGCCCGATTCCTGCAGCCATCGCTACTTGATCCCAAGTTTGGTTAATATCATCACCCTCGAAAGTTCCAAAGAAAACTTCACGAAATTCTGGCAACTTTCTAATTTTCCCAATATCCGAAACCACATTAGCATCTTTCATTAAATGAACAGTATCAATCGCTCTTTTTAGGTCTGACGAATACATATTATCAAAGTGTACTTGACTTAAAGCATTAGCAGTTCTTTTTAAATCATTAATCCCCTTAACTGTTAATGGAGAATCGCACCAACCTTGAACTTTATTCAATTGGTTGAACATCGTTTCACCATGACGAACTAAATAAACTTCTGTTGCCATATTAACCCTCCCTTTTCGTTAATAAACATTGTATCAAACTTAACGCAAATATGCGGTATAAAAGAAGTATCCTGCTTGTGTAAATGCCAATGCAGCAATAAAAATTCTAACTGGTTTTTCTGGAACTCTTCTTAAAATGGCTGGTCCAATATAACCACTAATGAACATACCAATAGCAAGCGGAATAGCTCGTAACCAATAAATTCGTGACGTGAACATAAAAATAATTAAAGCTACTAAATTAGCAAATCCACAAACTACGTTTTTTATCGCATTAATTACAATAAATTTTTCATTAGTAATATATGTTAAAAGAACTAATACAATAACTCCACCTGCCGCACCAAAATATTCTGTGTAAACGCCCATAATTAAGAGTGCAACTAAATATACTATTTTCAACCACATTGGCTGTTTAGCTGTGTTTAATGCATTATGCTTACCCGAAATGATCATCATAATTCCTGAAAATGCAATAAAAAAAGGCACAGCTTTTTCAAAAACGCTAGATGGAAATGAAAGAAGTAACACACATCCCAGCACTGACCCAATAACAGTAAATATCGTATAAAACCATGTTTCCTTCCAATGCCCCTTTAACTCTTTGGTTGAAGAAATAGTCGAGCCTATACTTGTCCAAATTAGAGCTGCATCATTAGTCACATTCGCATAAACAGGCGGGATACCAACCGCAAGCAATACTGGATATGATGCTAGTGAAGCCATTGAAGTAACAGATGATAACAATCCACCTGCTACCCCACCAATTAGTAAGAAAATAATTGTCCAAATTGTCATTTCTAATTCCTTTCATAAAATTGTCTAATTAATTATAATTCTAATGATTACTAACGTAAAAAGAAGGTACTGTATGTCTACATTTAATACATTAATTTTCATTCCAGAAGGCAGCCTTTTAAATGAAAAACTAGCTGTTAAAACTGCCTTGCGTCAAACCTTAAAATACTTCGGTCTTGATTGGGGACCAGCTGAGAGATTAAGATATACCAGTTTGCAAAAGCAATTCAAAACTCTATCAATTACTGAACAAATTGATCTATCTTTGTCTACTTTTTTAAAAAATGATCTTAGTGAAACGCGTACCATTTTTGACAATGAAATGAAGAAACAAACTAGATTAGTTAAAGGCGCAATTGAATTTTTAGATGAACTCAGCAGCAAAGCATCTCTAATCTTACTCGCAAAAGAAACAAAAGAACAAATAGAACCGCGACTTATGCCGACAGAACTGCTTAGCTTATTTGATCATGCTTATTTTGCTGATGACTTTAAAGAAAAATTGCCTAATAAAAATATCTTTTTCAAAATTCTTAAAGATCATCCTAATTATTGATCCCGATAATATTTTAGTAATTGGTACTAATTTAGATGAAGAAAATCAAGGTGCTGAAAATGCCAATTTAAAATCACTTTGGCTTGCTCCTAAAAAAGATAAGATTCCAATTTCACCTCGTCCTACGCTCCATCTCAGTAAATTATCAGATCTCTCATTTTATTTAGACGTTAATTAACTAGTATAATAGAATCAGCATGATAAAAAGAAAGGATGACTTTTAATGACAAAAGTTGCTGTGGTCTTTGCAGATGGTTGTGAAGAAGTTGAAGGCTTAAGTATTGTCGATGTACTTCGCCGCTTAAATATAGAGTGTGATATGGTTGGCTTAACTAGCAAAAAAGTTGATGGCGATCACCACATTGAAATTACTTGCGATAAAGTTGTCGACGATGGTTTGCTCGACTATGATTTAGTTGCATTCCCTGGCGGAATGACTGGTTCAGCTAACTTGCGTGATAATGAAAAATTGCGTGACTTAATGGTTAAGCGTCATGAAGCGGGTAAATGGGATGCTGCTATGTGCGCTGCTCCTCGTGCACTTGCTCATTATGGTGTTTTAGATGATGCTGACTTTACTTGCTATCCAGGTATTCAAGATGAATGCTTAAAGGATCAACCAAATGCTCATTTTTCAGAAAGAATCACTGTTACTGATGACAAACATAAGATTATAACCAGCCGTGGTCCTGCTACCGCATGGGCATTTGCCTACGCAATCGCTGAAGCTTTAGGTGTTGATACTAAGACTTTGAAGAAAGGCATGCTTTACGATTACTTAGCTGAAAATATTCAAGATAGTTTATAATTTTTAGCGCAATTCAAAGGCTTGAAGATATATGTTCTTCAAGTCCTTTTTGATTACATTATTAGAATTAGACAAAAGTATTAGTGCGATTCTTTAAAATAAAAGCCTTGAGATATTACTAACTTTTCATCCACTTCTCTTTGATTAGCTGTTAAATTATAAAAACTTAATCTCATTCCACCTTCATATAAAACCAAAGCCAGATTATTATTATCCATCAGTGCAATTTTCAAACTCATCAAATTTATCATTATCAAATTGAAAAGTCTTTGGAAAAAAGTCCAAATATGCTGTCGTATATGCCTTTTCATCCACTTGATCTAAAATATCGTCTAATTTACTTTCTAACAATCTTTTATAAACTCCTATGAATCTTCAACCAAATCTATCTAACAAAAAAAGCATTCCACTTGGGAATGCTTTTTGATATATAAACATAAAATCCAAAGATTAACGCTTTGAGAATTGTGAAGCTTTACGGGCTTTCTTCAAACCTGGCTTCTTTCTTTCCTTCATTCTTGGGTCACGAGTCAAGAAACCTGCCTTCTTAAGTGGACCACGGAAGTCTGGGTCAACTTCAAGAAGAGCACGAGCGATACCGAGACGGATAGCTCCAGCTTGACCTGAGAAACCACCACCGTTAACGTTAACGTGAATGTCGTATTGACCTTCAGTTTCAGTTAAAGTTAAAGGTTGCTTTAAGTCCTTAACTAAGTTAGGGAATGGAATATATTGATCAATATCTTTACCGTTAACAGTAATCTTACCGTTACCTGGTACTAAACGAACACGTGCAACTGAGTCCTTGCGGCGACCAGTACCTGTGTATGCAGCTTGTTGTGCCATTATTTAACCTCCTAGATTAATTTGTTAATATCTAACTTTTCAGGCTTTTGTGCTTCATGCTTGTGATCTTCACCAGCATAAACGTGCATCTTCAAGAATTCTTGGTGACCAAGAGTGTTCTTTGGAAGCATGCCCTTAACTGAGATTTCAACCATCTTAACTGGGTTATTAGCAAGCAACTCACCGTAAGAAACAGCCTTCAAGCCACCGCGCCATGATGAGTGGTGGTAGTAGAACTTGTCTGAAGCCTTTTTACCAGTCAACTTAATCTTTGAAGCGTTGACAACAATAACGTTATCACCGCAATCAACATTAGGTGTGTATTGAGGCTTGTTCTTACCTCTCAAAATAGTGGCTACAGCTGCAGAAAGACGACCAAGAGATACGTCAGTTGCATCAATAATGTACCACTTACGTTCGATTTCACTAGATTTTGCTAATGGTGTAGTACGCAATTTAAATTCCTCCGTTTATTTGCAGTTTGAAAACAATAAGTTTCCGGGGCCTATCGTGGACAAACATACTATACTAGAGTACGTCCTTTTAGGAAAAATGTCAATTATAAATACTGGTCCTGACGATATTTTTGCGGTATTTCATCATAAAAAACATGATACAAATATAAGCCACTTCCCTGAGCTGTTTGTCGAACTTCTTGTCTATCTTTAGCTGCAATTACTCGCCGCAAATCATGTAAAGGTCGACTCTCATTACCTATTTCAAGTAAGGCTGCGACCATAATTCTAACCATATTATAAAGAAAACCTGAACCGATAAAATCAAATACTATTTCATTTTCTTTTTCATCCTTAGTGATATTAATATAGTAAATTGTTCTGACTTTATCTTTAATTTGTCCACCACTTGCAGCAAAACTAGTAAAATCGTGTTTTCCTAATAGATCTTGAGCCGCTATTCTCATTTTTTCAAGATCTAATTGATAAGGAAAATGCCCTGTATAAAATCTTTTAAATGGATTTACAAAGTGATCTAAACTTAATCGATATCGATACCACTTTCCTTTTATTGAATATCTAGCATGAAAGTCCTCATCAACTATCTGACAATCCGTAAATACAATATCCATTGGCATCATCGAATTTAATGCTAAAATCATCCTATTCGCTGGTATTTCTTTGCCTGGATAATCAAAATGTATCACTTGTCCAATTGCATGAACACCGGCATCAGTTCTACCAGAACCTTGAACAATTATTCTTTTCCCCTTAGTCATTTTTTTCAAAGCATCTTCAACTGTTCCCTGAACAGTTCTTTGGTCAGGCTGTAATTGAAAGCCATGAAATAAGTGCCCATCATAGGCCATTGTCATTTTATATCTAGTTAACATAATTAGTGTGTCCTAAAAATTAATAATAATCCTACTAAAAGTACAAAATAGCCTAAAGAAATCAAATCATATTTTGACCAATTTAACACACGATATTTCGTTCTACCGCTACTTCCCCGATATCCTCTTGATTCCATTGCAGTTGACAAATCAAGAGCTGTCTCTAACGAATGAATAAACAAAGGAACTAAAATTGGTGTAACTGCTTTTGCCCTTTTTATTAATCCGCCATCATTAAAATCAGCCCCACGTGATCTTTGTGCATTCATTATTTTTAACGTTTCATCAAATAACGTAGGCACGAAGCGCAAAGCAATCGAAATTACTAATGCAATTTTATCTACTGGAACTTTAAATATTTTTAGCGGTTTAAGTAACCACTCCATTGCATCTGCAATTTCCAAAGGCATTGTGGTAACAGTCATTACAGTTGATATCAAAATAATTAGTGTAAATCTAATAAAAATATAAATTGCATTAATCAAACCATAGCTTGAAAGTGTAAAAATCCACCATTGCCAATAGATCTTACCACCCGTCATAAAAAATAGCTGTAATAGCGATGTAAAGAATATTAACCCAATCAAAGGTTTAACTCCATCCCAAAATACATTTATTTTTAATCCTGTGGCAAAAACTGCTAAAAAGCAAAATAAAGTAATGATTGCATATGTTAATGGATTGTTAGCTAAAAAAATTACAAAAATAAATAAAATAGTAATTAATAATTTCCCTCGGGGATCCATTTTATAAATAAGAGAATGCCCCGGAATATATCTACCAACAATTATCTTACTCATAAAATTCACCCTCTAGGTTATTTTTAATCCCATCAATTAATTGATCAATTGTTAATGGATTTTTTAAAAATTTATAATTATTTAATTTTGATGCAAATATACCAGTAACAGGCTCAGATAAATTATGCTTTTTCAGCCATTTTCTATCTGCAAAAATATTTTCAGGAGTATCATGCTTAATTAATTTTCCCTTTTCCATTACGAGTACATCATTTGCATACTCTGCAACATCATCCATATTATGTGTAACCAAAATTACAGTATGACCTGCTTTTTGATAATCTAAAAACAATTGCATCATATCGTGCCTAGATTTTGGATCCAAGCCTGCCGCAGGTTCATCCAGACATAAAATCTGAGGCTCAATCGCCATTACACCTGCAATAGCTACTCTTCTCATTTGTCCACCAGATAATTCAAAAGGAGATTTAGAAGCAAGTTCTTCAGATATCCCCACTTTCTTCATCCATTTAAGTGCCTTGTTTTTAGCTTCTTCTTCAGTTGCACCGAAATTCTTAGGTCCAAATTCAATATCTTCTAGAACCGTATTTTCAAACAATTGAGCTTCAGGGAACTGAAAAACGAGACTTACTTTTTTGCGTAATCGTTTTAAATTTTTATTACTTGTCTCAGGTGTAATATGGTATCCCACAATGTCAATTACCCCGGCACTAGGCTTCAATAAAGCGTTAAAATGCTGCATTAAAGTAGACTTACCACTTCCTGTATGTCCAATCAATGCAACAAAACTATTATCAGCTAATTCAAATGAAACATTATCTAACCCTTTTTTCTCCATTGGAGTTTCTGGAGAATATATATAATCTACTTTTTTGAATTTAATTGACATAGATATTGCTCCAATTCATCTTGTGTTTTTATACTTTGTGGCACTTTAATTCCAGTTTCCTTTAACTTTAAAATTACTTTTTCTACAAATGGTATATCTAAACCTATTTCTTGTAATAATTCTGGTTTACTGAAAATATCTATTGGGTCACTTTGAGCAAGAATTTTCCCATCATTTAAAACAATTACATCGTCTGCTAAACTTGCTTCATCAATATCATGAGTAATTGATATAATAGTTAAATTTTTATCGATCATCAATTGTCTAATTATTTTAAGAATTTGGTTTCTCCCATTAGGATCAAGCATCGATGTCGATTCATCCAAGATAATAATATCTGGTTCTACCGCAAGAATACCAGCGATTGCCACCCGTTGCTTCTGTCCCCCAGAAAGATTAGCTGGCTCTGCATTTATATAATCTAACATACCAACATCAGATAAAACTCGATTAACAATTCTAATCATTTCATTTCTAGGTACTCCCCTATTTTCCAATCCAAAAGCTACATCATCACCTACAGTAGCACCAACAAATTGATTATCTGGATTTTGGAATACAATACCTACTTTTTCTCTAACATCCCATACAGTTTTAGAATTTAAAGTTATACCCGAAACAATAATTTTACTATTTGCATCAGCATCAGGTAGAAGCAAACCATTTGTCAATTTTGAAATTGTAGATTTACCACTTCCATTATGTCCTATTAATGCAGTCCATGAACCTGACCTAATTTTAAAATTAATATCATTGAGTACAGGCTTTTCAGTATCAGAATAAGTAAATGAAACATGTCTAAATTCAACGGCGTTATTTTTTGACACTATTACACTCTCCTTTCATAAAGATAATTACATATTAGTAATTGTAACAGAAAAAAGAGCAAAAAAAATCACCCATGAAGAGGGATGATTCTTAATCATCTAAGCTAGACTAAGCTTACGCCATCATCTTTACGCTTATTCTCACTTTCATGGATAATTCTTAATACGTATTAAGTTGTGATTATTCTAGATTAAACTAATTCAAGAATAACCATTGGAGCAGCGTCACCTTTACGAGGAACAGCTAACTTCATAATTCTAGTGTAACCACCATTACGATCCTTGTAACGAGGTGCTACATCACTGAAAAGCTTTTGCAATGCTGACTTAACAACAACTGCATCCTTTTCTTCGTGGATATCTGCAACTTCGTTACGTACAAATGCTGCAGCCTTTCTTCTTGAAGCTAAATCGCCGCGCTTACCTAAAGTGATCATCTTTTCGGCAGTCTTACGAACTTCTTTAGCACGAGTTTCAGTAGTAACAATGCGTTCGTTCATGATTAATTGAGTAGTCATTTCTCTTAGCATTGCTTTTCTGTGAGCACTATCGCGACCTAATTTACGGTATGCCATGGGTTTGCCTCCTTTTATTACCAACTAGTCTTCTTGACGAAGTGAAAGACCTAAGTCAGTTAATTTATTCTTTACTTCTTCCAATGATTTACGTCCTAAGTTACGTACACGCATCATATCTGATTCTGTCTTATCAGTTAACTCTTGAAGAGTGTTAATGCCAGCACGTTTCAGGCAGTTATATGAACGAACAGAAAGATCAAGTTCTTCAATTGTCATTTCGAGCTTCTTTTCTTTCTTACCGTATTCCTTTTCCACCATTACTTCGCTGAATTTAGTATTTGCATCAGCTGATTCAAACACCTTGAAATGTTCAACTAAAATTTTAGCAGCAAAACTAAGGGCGTCATTAGGCTTGATTGAACCGTCAGTCCAAATCTCAAAAGTGAGTTTGTCAAAATCGTCTCTCTTACCAACACGAGTTGATTCAACTTGGTAATTAACCTTTTTAATTGGTGAGAATAGAGAATCAACAGGAATTACTCCGATTGGCATATCATCACTCTTATTGTCACTTGCTGCAACGTATCCTCTACCATTTTTTACGGCGAGTTCCATGTGCAAGTGTCCACCTTCAGCAATGGTACAAATATATTGATCTGGATTTAAGACTTGAACATCTGCATCAACTTTAAGATCATCAGCAGTCACTGTGGCAGGACCTTCAACGTCTAATTCAATAACCTTTTGTTCATCTGAAAGAGACTTTAATTCAAGCTTCTTTAAATTCAAAATGATTTTGGTTACATCTTCTCTAACGCCAGGAACTGTTGAGAACTCGTGTAAAACGCCATCAATTTGCACATAAACAAGTCCAGTACCCGGAATAGAAGTAAGTAATACTCTTCTTAAAGAATTACCTAAAGTAGTACCAAAGCCTCGCTCAAGTGGTTCAACAACAAACTTACCGTAAGAATCTTCTTGTTCAACAACGGTAATATTTGGTTTTTCAAATTCAATCATTACTGGGCCCCTTTCAAAACGTAACGTCCTATAATATCATGGACAAAATTAAACACGACGACGTTTTGGTGGTCTGGAACCATTGTGGGGAACTGGCGTAACGTCACGAATTGCAGTAATTTCAAGACCAGTTGCTTGAAGTGATCTAATAGCAGATTCACGACCAGCACCAGGACCTTTAACAGAAACTTCTACATGTTTCATACCTTGGTCCATTGCACTCTTAGCTGCTGCTTCAGCTGCCATTTGAGCTGCAAATGGAGTAGACTTACGACTACCCTTGAAACCCAATGCACCAGCTGAAGACCAAGCAACTGCATTACCTTGAACGTCAGTAATCATGACTAAAGTATTATTAAACGTTGAGTGAATGTGTGCCACACCGCTTTCAACATGCTTCTTCACACGACGCTTACGTGCTGTTTTCTTTGCAGGCATCAATAAACCTCCTTATAAATTAAATTAACGGTTTCTCTTAGTACCCTTACGAGTACGAGCATTATTCTTGGTATTTTGGCCACGAACTGGAAGTCCACGGCGGTGACGAATACCACGATAAGAACCAATATCAACTAAGCGCTTAATGTTCATGCTTACTTCACGACGTAAGTCACCTTCAACACGGTACTTATCTACTTCAGCACGAAGCTTTTCTTGATCTTCTGGAGTCAAATCCTTTGAACGAATATCTTCAGACACACCAGCGTCAGCACAAATCTTCTTAGCAGTTGCATCACCAATACCGTAAATGTATGTTAAGGCAACAACGATTCGCTTATCTCTTGGTAAGTCAACACCAGCAATACGAGCCATAAACTACACCTCCTCTATTCTCTATTAACCTTGACGTTGCTTGTGTTTTGGATTTGCTGGGCAAATTACCATAACACGGCCATGTCTCTTAATTACTTTACAATGTTCACACATTGGTTTAACAGATGGTCTAACCTTCATGTTTCCCTCCGTTATATTACTTTATAAATCGATACGTAATTCTACCTTTAGTTAAATCATATGGAGATAACTCAACTGTTACACGGTCTCCTGGCAAGATACGAATGTAATGCATTCTAATCTTACCTGAAACGTGTGCTAAAATAGTAGCTCCATTTTCCAATTCAACTTTAAACATAGCATTAGGTAAGGTATCAACTACCTTACCTTCTACTTCAATGACATCATCTTTTGCCAAAGTTGTTCCTCCGCAATTAAACAGTCATACTTTGAAATTATAACACGGATAAAAAATTATACAAATCTTTCTTATTGATTATTGCTCAATACCGCATCAATGTCTTCAAAGACTTTTTCTGGAGTTTGTTCACCATTAATTATAGTAAGCAAACCTTTCTTTTGGTAAAAGTCCTTCAAAGGTGCATTCATCTTTTCATTAACTTCAAGACGATTCTTAACAACTTCTGGCTTATCATCTTCACGTTGATAAAATTCATGACTACCACAACGATCACAAGTACCTTCAACTTTAGGTTGCTTAGAAATCTTGTTATAAGTAGCACCACAATTTTTACACATGTATCTTGCTGATAAACGCTTAATCAAAGTATCTTCATCAACTTCAAGCGCAATGACATTAGTTAATGGCTTCTTCAAACGCTTAGTAATACCTTCTAAAAGTTCTGCTTGCACAGTAGTTCTTGGAAAACCATCTAAGATATAACCTTCTTTAATATCAGGTTGACTTAAACGTTCTTCAACTAATCTTGCAGTAACTTCATCTGGTACTAAGTTACCTTTATCAATGTAGCTCTTAGCTTCAAGACCCACTTTGGTCTTGTTCGCCATTGCTTCCCTAAACATATCTCCAGTTGAGATATGAGTTAAGTGATATTTATCGACGATTCTTTCTGATGCTGTACCTTTACCAGCACCTGGTAAACCTAAAAGAATTAAGTTAATCATTTTTTCCGTTCCTATCTGATGAATCCAACATATTCTCTCTTCATTAACAAGCCGTTAATTTGACGAGATAACTCAAGAACAACCCCAATCACAATTAAAAGACTTGTTCCTCCTAAACCAATGGAACTTGGGAGATTCCAAAAGTTAGTAGCCAATTGAGGCAATAGAGCAACTAAACCTAAAAATATTGAACCTACAGTTGATAACTTGATCAACATCTTTGAAATATAATCCTGTGTATCTTTACCTGGCCAAACGCTAGGAATATAAGCACCCTGTTTTTGTAAGTTTTCTGCTAGCTTCTCAGGGTTAACCTGAACAAAAGCGTAGAAGAAAGTAAATAAAATAATTAAAAGAGTGTAGATGATAACACCAGGAGTAGTTTGTAAACTAAAGATTTGATTCAATACTTTAAACCATTGTTGATCGCCTTGGGTTCTTTGAAAGGCCATTAAAATTGTTGCCGGCGTAATAATAAATGAACTAGCAAAAATAACTGGAATAACCCCAGATACATTAACTTTTAATGGTAGAAAACTTTCAGAACCACTAATCGTCGCTCTTCTTGTATATTGAATAGGAATGCGACGATCAGCTTGTTCAACCCACGTAACTAATTGAGTTACGATAAGGATTGCAACTATAACCGCGATGAAGAACAAAATACCTTGCCAACGATCACTGGCACTATTGTTAATAATTTCTTCTTTGTAAATTTGCCATAAGCCACTTGGTAATCTTGCAATAATACCAGCAAAAATAATTACTGATACACCATTCCCAAGACCCTTATCAGTGATTTCATCACCTAACCATGTTAATAACATCGTTCCAGCAGTCATAATAATGGCAATTTCTACATAAGTTTGGGGTGTTTGATTTTTAACCAACCCCATTTGAGTTAAGGCGTTGAATCCTAACGTAATACCAATACTTTGAACAAAAGCAACAGCTAAAGTTAAATACCTTGTTACCTGATTGGTTTTACGTCTACCAACTTCCCCTTGCTTCCCCCATTCAACTAATGTTGGAACAATATCCATTTGTAAAAGTTGAATTACGATCTGCGCCGTAATATACGGGGAAACACCCAATGAAAATATTGAATAGTTATCTAGTCCACCACCGGATACAGTATCCAGCATTGGAACTAATCCAGTTTGAGCAACCTGTGTGATCGCCTTTGCATTAACACCAGGAACGGTAATATTAGCACCAATCCTGTATATTAAAAGAATAAAAAGAGTGAAATAAATTTTATTTCTAATTTCTTTATCCTTAAAGGCGTTCTTCAAGGTCGAAAACATTAGATCACCTCAACAGTTCCGCCAGCGGCTTCAACTGCTTCTTTGGCAGCTGCGGAAACTTTATTAACCTTTACAGTCAATTTAACTTTTAATTCACCGTTGCCAAGTAACTTAACGCCTGATAATTCTTTCTTTACCAAACCGTTTTCTTTAAGAGTTGCAACAGTTACTTCACTGCCATCTTCAAACTTATTTAAGTCATCTAAATTTACGATTGCGTATTCCTTACGGTTAACATTCTTAAAACCACGCTTTGGCATAGTTCTGAATAATGGCATTTGACCACCTTCAAAACCTAAACGTGTGTGACCGCCTTGACGAGCCAATTGACCCTTTTGACCACGGCCTGAAGTCTTACCGTAACCACTTGAAGTACCACGACCAACACGCTTTCTGTTACGACGTGAACCTTCAGCAGAATGTAATTCATGAAGCTTCATTAATTCGGCACCTCCTCGATATCTTATTTATTAATCTCTTCAACAGAGATTAAGTGAGCAATTTTCAATAATGCACCACGAGTAGCAGCGTTGTCTGGAAGAACAACAGTACTATCTACTCTACCTAAACCAAGAGCTTTAACGATCTTTCTTTGTTCAGGTAGACGGTGAGCAGCACTTCTAATTAAAGTAATCTTTAAATCAGTCATCTATGATCTCCCTAATCTTAAGCTCTTTCAGGTTGACGAAGTTTACTTACTTCTTCGCTAGTTCTAAGCTTCTTTAAACCATCAATAGTTGCACGAACAACGTTGATTGGAGTATTAGAACCAAGTGACTTTGAAGTTACGTCTGAAATACCAGCCATATCCATAACGATACGTACGGCACCACCGGCAGCAACACCGGAACCAGCTTCGGCAGGCTTCAATAAAATGTTACCTGAACCATAGTGACCAATAACTTCGTGAGGAATAGTAGTACCAACCTTAGGTACGTTGATCATCTTCTTCTTACCGTCTTCTACAGCCTTACGGATTGCTTCTGGGACTTCTTGAGCTTTACCAGTACCAAAACCTACGCGACCCTTCTTGTCACCAACAACAACAAGAGCAGCAAATCTCATGCGACGGCCACCTTTAACAACCTTAGTAATACGGTTGACAGCGACTAATTGATCTTCGATATCGTCTTTGTTTCTGCGATTGTTACGAGAATCATTGCGGTTTGCCATGTGTTAATTCTCCTTTCCTAGAAATCTAATCCGTTTTCACGAGCAGCATCAGCTAATGCTTGAATACGGCCGTGGTATAAATAACCACTTCTGTCGAATACAACAGTAGAAATGTTCTTAGCCTTTGCAGCTTCGGCAATTGCCTTACCAACAGCAGAAGCTTGTTCTAACTTAGTTGCATCTGATACATTTTCATCCAAAGTTGAGGCACTTGCAAGCGTAACACCCGCTACGTCATCAATTAATTGAGCGTAGATGTTTTTATTTGAACGAAAAATGCTTAAGCGTGGGCGCTCAGCAGTACCAGAAATTTTTCCACGAATACGTCTGTGACGCTTTAAGCGTAACTTGTTTTTATCTGGTTTAGAAATCACAATTTCACCTCAAAAATAACTACTTATTACTTACCAGTCTTACCTTCCTTACGACGTACGTATTCATCAACATAACGAATACCCTTACCCTTATAAGGTTCTGGTGGACGTACGGCGCGGATTTCAGCTGCAAATTGACCTACATCTTGCTTTGAAACACCTTCAACTTCTACATCAGTTGCTGAAGTTGCCTTTACAGAGACACCTTCTGGTGCAGTCAATACAACTGGGTGTGAGTAACCAACATTTAAAGTAATCTTATTACCTTGTGCTTGTGCACGGTAACCAACACCGATTAACTTCAAAGTTTTCTTGTAACCATTAAGTACACCTTCGATCATTGAAGCTAAGTTAGCTCTTTCAGTACCGTGAAGTGCTTTGTCACTTTCACTTGAACGTGAAAAGTTAATTTCGCCATCATTTTGTTCAAAAGTGATCTTTGGATCAAAGTATCTAGTTAATTCACCCTTAGGGCCCTTAACAGTAATATTGTCACCTTCCTTGGTAACAGTGACACTGTCAGGGACTTCAATAGTCTTTAAACCAATACGGCTCATTGATTGTTCTCCTTTCTGTCAGTATTACCAAACGTAGGCAACTACTTCGCCGCCAACGTTCTTTTGTCTTGCTTCCTTATCGGTAATAACACCAGCAGAAGTAGAAACGATGGCAATGCCTAAACCATTGAGAACTTTAGGTAAGTCTTCAGCACTTACGTAATTTCTAAGACCAGGCTTAGAAATACGCTTCAAACCTGAAATGACACGTTCTCCATTTGGACCATATTTCAAGAATACTTTGATAACACCTTGCTTGTTATCATCTGCAACTTCGTAATCACGGATGAAACCTTCGCGCTTCAAAATTTCTGAAATAGACTTTTTAATGTTTGATGCAGGAATTTCAACTGAATCATGCTTTGCCATGTTGGCATTTCTGATTCTAGTCAAGTAATCTGCGATTGGATCTGTCATGACCATTTAAGCTTATCCTCCTAACCGTATACTACCAACTAGCCTTTTTAAGACCAGGAATTTGACCCTTGTGTGCTAATTCCTTTAAGCAAATACGGCATAAACCAAATTTACGGTATACGGAATGTGGACGACCACATCTCTCGCAACGTGTATATTCGCGTGAAGAGAACTTAGCAGGACGACGATTTCTAATTTTTTGTGATGTTTTAGCCATTAATGTCCTCCACTATCTTGCAAACGGCATACCGAATTGACTTAAAAGTTCACGAGCTTCTTCATCAGTATCGGCAGTAGTTACGATAACAATGTCTAACCCTCTAGTACGGTTAACCTTATCAAAATCAATTTCTGGGAAAATTAATTGTTCCTTAATACCCAAAGTGTAATTACCGCGACCATCAAATGAGCGAGTTGATACACCACGGAAGTCACGAACACGTGGAAGAGAAACATTGATTAACTTGTACAAGAAGTCGTACATTCTGTCGCCTCTAAGAGTAACCTTAGCACCGATAGACATACCTTCACGTAAACGGAAGTTAGCAATTGACTTCTTAGCCTTAGTAATCAAAGGCTTTTGGCCTGAAATCAAAGTTAATTCTTCAACAGCTTCGTCCAAGTTCTTGGCATTTGATACTGCATCACCAACACCCATGTTTAAAACGACCTTATCGATCTTAGGAATTTGCATTGATGAAGTGTAGTTAAACTTTTCCTTTAAAGCAGGAGCTACTGTTTCTTTGTATTCTTCAGCTAAATAACTTGCCATTTGTGTCCTCCCTTCTACTTATCTTCTTTTTTACTAATTACTTTAACATTTGATGCATGAATTGAACCTTCTGATTCAACTACACCACCATTGGCATTGGTTTGTGAAGGCTTTTGGTGCTTCTTAATCTTATTAACGCCCTTAACAACTACGCGGTTTTTCTTAACGTTAACAGAAAGAACAGTACCTTCCTTCCCCTTGTCTTTTCCGGCAATAACTTTAACTTTGTCACCAGTTTTAACGAACATCAGTGCACCTCACTATCAATTATAAGACTTCAGGAGCAAGAGAGACGATCTTCATAAAGTCGTTCTCACGTAACTCACGTGCAACTGGCCCAAAGATACGAGTACCACGTGGGCTCTTATCTGCGTTAATAATTACGCCAGCATTTTCGTCGAATTTAATGTATGAACCATCTTCACGACGTGCACCTGACTTTGTTCTAACAATTACAGCTTTAACAACGTCGCCTTTTTTGACAACGCCACCTGGTGTTGCTTGCTTAACAGTACATACTACGATGTCACCAATGTTACCAGTCTTACGCTTTGATCCACCTAAGACTCTAATAACTAAAAGCTCTCTGGCACCAGAGTTATCAGCAACCTTTAAACGGGATTCGTTTTGAATCACTGTATAATCCTCCCCTCACTAAATCCGCAAATTAAACAGATTTCTTAACAATCTTTACTAAACGGAAGCGCTTCTTACGAGATAATGGACGGGTTTCCATGATACGTACAGTATCGCCAACTTTAGCTTCATTATTTTCGTCTTGTGCGTAGTATTTCTTTGAATATCTAAAACGCTTGTTGTAAACAGGGTGGTTCTTGTAAGTATCAACAACAACTGTAATAGTCTTGTCCATCTTATCAGAAACTACACGACCTTGGTATACGTGACGACGATTTCTTTCGTTTGTTTCGCTCAAGTTAATAGCTCCCTTCCATTAATTGTTTTCTAACGCTTTTTCGCTCAGAATAGTTTTAATTCTGGCGATATTCTTGCGGACTTTGCTCAAGCGAGCGGTATTTTCTAATTGACCCGTTGCTTGTTGGAAACGCAAATTAAAGAGTTCTTCTTTGTATTGCTTTTCTTTTTCTAACATTTCATCAGTGGTTAATGCTCTGATATCTTTAGCCTTCATTAGATTCGCCACCTACTTCCGAACTTCTAGTTACAAACTTAGTCTTAATTGGTAACTTAGTTGAAGCAAGTCTTAAAGCTTCACGAGCAACTTCTTCAGAAACGCCACCAATTTCAAATAAAATCTTTTCTCTCTTAACTACAGCTACCCAACCTGCAGGTGCACCTTTACCAGAACCCATACGTACACCTACACCTTTAGCAGTGTATGACTTTTGAGGGAAAATTCTAATCCAAACTTTACCGCCACGCTTCATGTAACGTGTCATAGCAACACGAGCAGCTTCGATTTGACGGTTAGTAATCCAATGTGATTCGAGGGCTTCAAGACCATATTCACCAAAGGCAATATATTTACCACCTTTAGCAGCACCACGCATCTTACCACGGAATTCACGACGGTGTTTTACTCGTTTTGGTACTAAAGGCATTATCTATTTCCTCCCTTCGCTGGCTTTGAAGCTGGCTTGTTCTTACGAGTAGGTAAGATTTCACCACGGTTGATCCAAACTTGAACACCAATTTCACCATAAGTAGTGAAGGCATTTACCCAAGCATAATCAATATCAGCTCTCAAAGTTTGTAATGGAACACGTCCTTCAGTGTGCCATTCTCTTCTTGCCATGTCGGCACCGTTCAAACGACCTGAAGTTTGAACCTTAATACCCTTGGCACCAGCGCGCATAGCTCTTTGAGTAGCTTGACGCATAGCACGTCTGAAAGCAATACGAGCTTCAAGTTGACGAGCAATACTATCTGCTACCAATTCAGCATCAAGATCTGGCTTCTTAATTTCAACAATATTAATGTGAACTTGCTTACCAGTTAAAGCATTTAATTGTTTTCTTAAAGCTTCAACTTCAGAACCACCTTTACCAATTACCATACCTGGCTTAGCAGTATGAATTGAGATATTAATTCTGTTGGCTGCACGTTCAATTTCAACAGTAGATACTGAAGCATCCTTCAATTTTTCTGAGATAAATTTTCTAATTTGAAGGTCTTCTTTTAAAGTTTCCTTGTATCCTTTGTCAGCATACCATTTTGATTCCCAGTCACGGATGACACCGAGACGAAAACCGTTTGGGTTAATCTTTTGACCCATTAATATACCTCCCTTAATCGTTCTTTTCTGAAACTACTACAACTACGTGACTAGTTCTCTTGTTAATTGGAGAAGCCATCCCCTTAGCACGTGGACGGAATCTCTTCAAAGTTGCACCTTCATTTACGTAAGCTTCTGATACGTAAAGATTTGCACTTTCAAGATCGTAGTTGTGTTCTGCGTTAGCAATAGCTGAACGTAAAACCTTTTCAACGATTGGGGAAGCAGCTCTAGGCGTAAATTCTAAGATTGCTAATGCTTCAGCAACGCTCTTACCACGAATCAAGTCAATGACCAAACGAGCTTTTCTTGGAGCGATGCGAACAGTTCTTGCTTCAGCCTTAGCTGAACTAATTTGTTCTGCCATTTAGATGTTCTCCTTCCTCTAAGATTGTGATGTTGCTTTGTCATCAGTGGATTTGTGTCCATGGAAAGTTCTTGTTGGAACAAATTCACCTAACTTGTGACCAACCATGTCTTCAGTAATATATACTGGAACATGTTTTCTACCATCGTAAACAGCTATAGTCAAACCAACAAAGGAAGGGAAAATAGTTGAACGACGTGACCAAGTTTTAATAACTTGCTTCTTATCTGCATCTGCTTGTGCATCAACCTTCTTTAACAATGACGCATCAGCAAAAGGACCTTTTTTAATACTACGGCTCATTAATTAACCCTCCTTCTATTACTTGCTACCCTTACGGTGACGAATGATTAACTTCTCGCTAGCCTTCTTGACATCTCTAGTCTTAATACCACGAGCCTTCTTACCCCATGGAGTCATAGGTTGTGGACGACCAACTGGAGCCTTACCTTCACCACCACCATGTGGGTGATCGTTAGGGTTCATTACAGAACCACGTGATTGTGGACGCTTGCCTAACCAACGCTTACGACCAGCTTTACCTAATTGAATTAATGAATGTTGTTCATTACCAACAACACCAATAGTAGCACGGCATGATGACAAAATCTTACGTACTTCACCACTTTGTAATCTTACTAAAGTGTAGTTACCATCAAAACCTAAAACTTGAGCTGAAGCACCAGCACTTCTTACAAGTTGACCACCCTTACCTGGCTTTAATTCAATATTGTGAATTGAAGTACCTGTTGGGATGTTCTTTAATGCTAAAGCGTTACCTGGCTTAATGTCAACTGAATCGCCTGATTCAACAATATCGCCAACTTTTAAGCCCTTTGGTGCTAAGATATAAGCTTTAATACCATCAGTATAGTGAAGTAAAGCAATGTTAGCAGTTCTGTTTGGATCGTATTCGATAGCATTTACAACTGCTTTTACATTATCCTTATTACGCTTAAAGTCGATGATACGGTATTTTTGTTTGTGACCACCACCACGGTGTCTTACAGTGATACGACCATATGAGTTACGACCTGCAGTATGTGATTGTGATTCAAGTAAAGTCTTTTCAGGCTTTGTCTTGGTAATCTCAGCAAAGTCGGAAGAAGTCATATGACGACGACCATTCGTGGTTGGCTTGTAAATCTTAATAGCCAATTGACTGACCTCCTATTACTTGTTGTCTTCTGTATTTTCTTGGAAAATCTTGATGTCGTTTGAATCGTCAGTTAAAGCAACAATAGCTTTTCTACGACGAGCAGTCTTACCAGTGTAACGACCTACTCGCTTGTCCTTGCCGCGAACGTTCATAATATTAACGCTCTTTACTTTAACATCGAAGATTTCTTCAACAGCATTGCGAACTTGTGTCTTGGTTGCAGTTAAAAGCACGTCGAATGTGTACTTCTTATCATCCATTAAGTTCGTGGACTTTTCAGTAATGACAGGTCTTAAAATAATATCGCGTGCATCCATTAAGCCAAAACCTCCTCGATCTTCTTAACAGCATCTTGAGTCAAGATTAACTTGCCGTAGTTAACAGCATCTTCAACATTTAAACCGTTAACTGGAACAACCTTAACCTTAGCTAAGTTTCTTGCGGAAAGTTGTACATTGTTATCATCTGAAACAATTAAAACCTTACCGTCAGCATTCAAGCTGTTTAACATTGATACTAATTCCTTAGTCTTAGGAGCTGACATAGTCAACTTATCTAAAACGATTAAATCATTGTCAATCAACTTTTGGGAAAGAACTGACTTAATAGCCAAACGACGTTGCTTTCTTGGCATAGTGTATGCATATGAACGTGGAGTTGGGCCAAATACTGTACCACCACCACGCCATTGTGGAGCTCTGATAGAACCTTGACGAGCACGACCAGTACCCTTTTGTCTCCAAGGCTTCTTACCACCGCCGCGAACAGCAGATCTATTCTTAACCTTTGAAGTACCTTGACGCTTGCCGGCTCTTTGTCTAATGATTGCTTCAAAAACAACATTATCATTAGGTTCAATACCAAAAACTTTATCGTTTAAAGTAACTTCACCAGAGTCTTTACCGTTTTGATCCATAACTTTTAAATTAGCCATTCTAGTCCTCCTTCCTATTTATCAGCCTTAACAGCTTTAGAAGCAGTCTTAACAACGATTAATGAGTTCTTAGCACCAGGAACATTACCCTTGATCATCAATACGTTCTTATCTGCAACAACTTTTTCAATTACTAAGTTTTCAATGGTAACTTTCTTTACACCCATGTGCCCTGGCAAACGCTTGCCCTTTGGTACACGGTTAATGATTGAACCCATTGAACCAGGAATTCTGTGGTATCTTGAACCGTGAGTTTCTGGTCCTCTTGATTGGCCCCAACGCTTAATGTTACCTTGGTATCCATGACCTCTTGAAGTACCAGTAACGTTTACAACGTCACCTTCCTTGAATGTATCCACAGTAACTTCTGAGCCGACTTCATAGTCCTTAAGCTCAACACCGCGGATTTCCCGAATGAAGCGCTTAGGTGAAGTCTTTGCTTTATCAGCATGACCTTTTTCTGGTTTGTTGCTCAAAACTTCACGCTTGTCTTGGTAACCTAATTGAACTGCTTCGTAACCGTCTGATTCAACAGTCTTAACTTGCATAACAACGTTAGGAGTTGCTTCAACAACAGTTACAGGAACAAGGATACCATCTTTAGTAAAGATTTGAGTCATACCAACTTTTCTTCCTAAGATTCCTTTGGTCATGATTACACCTCTTTCTATTTAAATTACAATTTAATTTCGATGTCTACGCCACTTGGAAGATCAAGCTTCATTAATGAATCAACAGTCTTAGGTGTTGGATTCAAAATATCAATTAAACGCTTGTGAGTACGCATTTCGAATTGTTCACGTGAGTCCTTGTTCTTGTGTGGTGAACGAAGAACAGTGAATAAAGTTCTTTCTGTTGGAAGAGGAACAGGACCTGAAATTTCAGCACCAGTTCTCTTTGCAGTAGCTACGATCTTAGCAGCTGATTCATCGAGAATACCATGTTCGTAAGACTTAAGTCTAATACGAATTGTTTGACTTGCCATTAAATTACCTCCTTAACGTCTTCTTTAAAAGATGACTCGCTCGGCAAAAATTCCCCGCACGCCACTGTGGCAATGCAGCCTGGCGTGCCGCAACCTTTTGCGTCGACGCTCTACAACAATATTACTCGCTTAGGGCGCAATCGCCCCTTAAGCACAAAGACTATTGTACTTGGTATGTCCTTAAATATCAAGGGTTACAATACTTTTTTGCTAAAAAAATTATAAAAAAGAGTTATTGAAAATTTTTCAATAACTCTTTTTTTATATGTAATTGTTTTCAACTAAGCTGAAAATATTGTAAAAATATTTTTATTAAGAATTATTCAGCGTCTCCGCCGCGTTTCTTAATAATATCAGCTTGAATTGACTTAGGAGTTGGTGAGTAGTGATCAAATACCATAGTAAATGTACCACGACCTTGAGTTGATGAACGCAAAGTAGTTGCGTAACCAAACATTTCTGAAAGTGGAACAAATGAGTTAATGATCTTAGCACCAGCTCTATCTTCCATACCTTCCATGGTACCACGACGAGCAGTGATTGAACCCATAACATCACCTAAGTATTCTTCTGGAGTAGTTACTTGAACCTTCATAATTGGTTCCAAGATAACTGCGCCAGCCTTTGAAGCAGCATTTCTCAATGCAAGTGAAGCAGCAACCTTAAATGCAGCTTCTGATGAGTCAACTTCGTGGTAACTACCATCGTAAAGTTTAGCCTTAACATCGATCAATGGGTAACCAGCAAGAACACCATTCTTCATAGCTTCTTGTAAACCTTGGTCAACTGAAGGGATAAATTCACGAGGAACAACACCACCAACGATAGCATCTTCGAATTCGTAGCCCTTACCTTCTTCATTAGGAGTAAAGTCAATCCATACATCACCGTATTGACCCTTACCACCTGATTGACGAACGAACTTACCTTGTGCTTTAGCTTCCTTAGTAAAGGTTTCACGGTAAGCAACTTGTGGTTCACCAATCTTGGCTTCAACGTTAAATTCACGTCTCATACGTTCAACCATGATATCAAGGTGAAGTTCACCCATACCTGAAATCAAAGTTTGACCAGTTTCAGGATTAGTTTCTGCACGGAAAGTTGGGTCTTCCTCAGTAAGCTTTTGTAAAGCAACGTCCATCTTATCACGGTCAGCCTTTGATTTAGGTTCAACTGATACTTGGATAACTGGATCTGGAACTTGCAAACTTTCCAAAATAAGTGGATGATCTGGATCAGTTAATGAGTCACCAGTAGTGGTGTTCTTCAAACCAATAGCACCTGCAATATCACCTGAGAATACTTCTGGGATTTCAGTTCTTGAGTTAGCGTGCATTTGAAGCAAACGACCTACACGTTCACGTGAGTTCTTTGAAGCGTTCAATACGTATGAACCTGATTCAAGAGAACCAGTGTAAACACGGATGAAAGTCAAACGACCTACAAATGGGTCAGTAGCAATCTTAAATGCAAGAGCTGCAAATGGCTTCTTATCGTCAGCCATAAGTTCAACTTCGTCACCAGTCTTAGGATCATGAGCAACATAAGGCTTAACATCAAGTGGTGATGGCAAGTAATCAATAACACCATCAAGCATCATTTGAACACCCTTGTTCTTAAATGCTGAACCTGCGTATACTGGGAAGAATTCCAAGTTCAAAGTAGCTTTACGGATAGCAGCCTTCAATTCATCATTAGAAATTTCTTCTCCGCCAAGGTACTTTTCCATAATGTTGTCATCAACATCAGCAACAGCTTCAATCAATGCAGCACGGCGCTTTTCAGCCTCTTCCTTGTATTCGTCAGGAACTGGAACAGTATCCCACTTAGAACCAAGCTTGTCTTCGTCATAAATATCAGCAACCATGTTGATCAAGTCAATAACACCTTCAAAAGTGTCTGCTGAACCAATTGGCATTTGAACAGCTTGAGCATTAGCGTTCAAACGTTCATGTAATGACTTAACTGACTTGTCAAAGTCAGCACCAATCTTGTCCATCTTGTTAACAAAAACAATACGAGGAACACCGTAAGTTTCAGCTTGACGCCATACGTTTTCAGTTTGTGGTTCAACACCAGCTTGAGCATCAAGAACAGTTACGGCACCATCAAGAACACGAAGTGAACGTTCTACTTCGATAGTGAAGTCAACGTGTCCTGGGGTATCAATAATGTTAATTCTGTAATCCTTCCATTGTGCAGTAGTAGCTGCGGAAGTAATAGTGATACCACGTTCCTTTTCTTCATCCATCCAGTCCATTTGTGAATCACCTTCGTGAGTTTCACCAATTTTGTGGATCTTACCAGTGTAGTAAAGGATACGTTCAGTAGTAGTGGTCTTACCCGCATCGATGTGGGCCATAATACCAATATTACGTGTCTTTGCTAATGGAAATTCACGCTTGTTAGCCATAAATTAGTCTCTCCTTAAATTAAAACGAACAAATTAGAAGCGGTAGTGTGCAAATGCACGGTTAGCTTCAGCCATACGGTGAACGTCTTCACGCTTCTTAACTGCTGAACCAGTGTTGTTTGAAGCATCAATGATTTCGTTAGCTAAACGTTCATCCATAGTATGTTCGTTACGTAAACGAGCGTATGAAACAAGCCATCTTAAGCCTAAAGTAGTTCTTCTTTCAGGACGTACTTCTACTGGGATTTGGTAGTTTGAACCACCGATACGGCGAGCTCTAACTTCCAAAACTGGCATAACGTTGTTCATAGCTTCTTCAAATACATCAAGTGGTTCCTTACCAGTCTTGTCTTGAACAATGTTGAAAGCATCGTAAAGGATTGAAGATGCCTTAGCTCTCTTACCATCGATCATTAAGTGGTTGATCAACTTAGTAACAAGCTTTGAGTTGTAAACTGGATCTGCTAAAACGTCTCTCTTAGTTACGTGACCTTTTCTAGGCATTATTTAACTCCTCCTTTAATCTTTCTTAGTACCGTATTTAGAACGGCTTTGCTTTCTGCCTTCAACACCAGCAGTATCAAGGGCACCACGAACGATATGGTAACGTACACCAGGAAGGTCCTTTACACGACCACCACGGATTAAAACAACTGAGTGTTCTTGCAAGTTGTGGCCTTCACCTGGAATGTAAGCAGTAACTTCGATCAAGTTTGAAAGACGTACACGAGCGTACTTACGTAAAGCTGAGTTAGGCTTCTTTGGAGTCATGGTACCAACACGAGTTGCAACACCACGCATTTGTGGAGCTGGGTTGAATACTGATTCCTTCTTCATACTGTTGTAGCTGTAATTCAAAGCAGGTGATTTTGATTTAGTAACCTTTGAATGACGGCCTTTTCTTACCAATTGATTAATGGTTGGCATTAATTTTTCCTCCTAAAAATACTATTTTGTTCACACATCCGGGAGTTTCTTTTTATACTCGCGAATAGACTGTTCAAAACATACAAAGACTATTGTACTCGGTTTTTAATAGAAATCAAACTTTTTAAAAAGGTTTTTTTGAATTTTGCGTAATAAACAATGAGGTGATTTTTTGAACTCAATATATTTTTTACTTAATTTTTTCATAGGAGCATGCTTAGCTTCACATGCAAACGTTATATATGAACGATGGGATACTCATAACTTTATCTTTTCTCGGTCTTATTGTGATAATTGTAAAAGTACTCTTTCACTATTGGACGAAATTCCTCTATTCTCTTATTTACTTTTGAAAGGCAAATGTAAGTATTGTCAAAAAAATATTCCGCGTGAATTATTCTTTTTTGAACTAGTTGGTGGCTTTGCTTTTTGTACAATAAATTTTAGTGATAAAAGTCAAATTATCACTTCTATCTTTATTTTTTCTCTTCTTTTAATTGCAATCTCTGATTATTATCAAAATGAATTTGATTTAATTTTTATTTTTCCAGCAATTATTACTTCTATTTTATTTAATCGCATTTACTTATTTAACTGGATTGAATGGCTATCTTTTCTACCAGTTTTGATAGTCCTTAGTATTTATTCATTCAAACAAAAAATGGGATTAGGTGATTTATTAATCTATGTCCTAATCTCCACTTATTTTACTCCCACTTTTGCAAACTTAACTTTACTTTTTGCTGCTTTAATTTTAATAATCATTCATTTTACAGAAAATAATTTAGTTTCACATAATTATCCATTTATTCCATTCATTTTCATTGGACTAATTATTTCAAAATTTATTTTTGAACAATAAAAAAGGAGGACATAGTCCTCTTTAATAAAAATCGTTTCCACACAAATTCTTATAAATAAAGGTGATTTCTATGTCCTCTCTTAATCATTGTATTAAATTCGAGCTTGATGTTAAAGACGA
>OOAW01000208.1_pt1 | contig 58018 bp, 65 predicted proteins | sample 1671861 | NCBI WGS metagenome assembly OOAW01 (sample SAMN06348200, study PRJEB24527) | human gut metagenome | reverse complement strand
TCAAAAGGAAACCCTTATCGTGGTCTTCTATTTAATTTCTGATGCGTCCGACCTGGCTTCCTAGTTCTTTGCTTTCGCTACTTTGAGAACTCAGGTACAATTCGTCTTCCTGCGAGTGTGGCGAAATTGGTAGACGCGCTAGATTTAGGTTCTAGTGTCTTTGACGTGACGGTTCGAGTCCGTCCACTCGCACCAAGATACATGCACATATCTACACAAGCCCGCACATGCGGGCTTTTTTGTTTTTCCAACTGCGCATATCTGCACATATTTACACATGAATAGAGCATAAATAGAGCATGACGTAGAGCATGGAAGGGATAAAATAAAGGCCTAGAAACCTCCTATTTTTCGCTTTCAAAAATGACACAAAACTGTCCGCCCAAGCCTTGGTTAAGCATCGAACAGCAATTGGAGTTAATGCGCTCCCGAGGGATGCACATTACCAGTACGGCGAGAGCATCTTCAATGCTTAAAGAGTTCGGGTATTACCGACTAAGCGGCTATTCCTACGTTTTAAGAGAAGTAGACCCAGAGACAGGCGTCAGACTTAATTCTTTTAAAGCCGGAACATCTTTTGATTATGTTATCGAGCTCTATGAGTTTGATAAGATGCTCCGGCTTTTGATCTTAGATGCGTTGGAAAGAATTGAAATTTCGTTCAGAGCTTCAATTTCCTATCATCTCGGCCAAACAGATCCGCTCTTCTATAAGAATCCAGATAATTTCAAAACAGAGTTTAGGACAACTCAATACCCTCTCTGGTTAAAAAAGCAGCAAGAAAAAATAGAGCAATCGAAAGAGGATTGTATTAGGCACAATACTAAAAAATACGGGGACAACATTCCTGTATGGGTCGTCTGTCAAACATGGGAATTTGGCCAGTTGACTTGGCTTTTAGGTATGTTGAATTATGATGAAGTCGAATCTATCAGCCAGAACTATGGTTTTTTAGGTTCCAAGTCATTTTTAACTTGGTTAAAGTGCCTAAAGGAATTGAGGAATATCTGTGCACATCATTCCCGGCTTTGGAACAGAGTATTTTCTTTTTACCCAAACAAACCAGTTAAAAAAGATGCCCACGCTCCCATAAGCTGGAGCGCAGCTTTCGATGAAAACGAAAAACAGACTCTATTCTTCCGAGTTTGTGGAATCATTCATTTCTTAAAATTTATTGAATCTAAATCGACTTGGGAGGAGAGATTCAAATCAGCCCTAAAAAAGTTTCCGTCCGCGCCAGAACTCGATGTAACACTCGAGTGCATGGGATTTCCAGAAGATTGGGAGAAGCAAATTGAATGCATAAAAAATAACCTTCCTCGAACACCGCAATCAACTGAGTCGATCGGGTTAGAGGAAGGCCTTGGTGCGAATATATTATCAAAAAGATAAGTAAATATCAAATAATTCAGTGCGTTTTGTGTCCATATACGTCCATATGTGTCTACCTAGATGCGCGGATATATACATTATTTAATAAGGAAAACTTATGGCCAGCATTGGTAAGTTGCCGACGGGGAGCTATCGTGTCCAGTACTACGTTGATGGGAAAAAATGCTCTAAAACCTTTAAAACTCGCTCCGAGGCTAAGACCTTTGCTGCACGCATTGAACTCTCCCCGGAAAAGTTCGCCAGTCGGCTGACTTTTGCAGATTGTCTAAAAGAATATCGAGACACTATGACAATTAAAAAGAAAGGTGCCCGGGAAGAATCTATCCGGATAAACAGACTTCTGAAGTATCCGTTTGCTTCCGTTCTTCTCTCTGAGCTGACGGCTGTAGACATTCAATCCTGGGTAGATCAACGAGGATCTGAACCCTCAAAAAATGGCGGGACGGTTTCCCCGGCGACCGTTCGTCGAGAATATTGTCATGTAATAGGCGTTTTAAATTACGCTGTCCGGAAAGGATTTATTCCGAAGTCTCCTGCTGTCGGAATTAGGCTGCCTGCAAAACCCGATCACAGAGAACGAGTGGCTACAGAAGAAGAGATTGAACGCTTAAAAGCCGCAACCGGGTGGGACGGTGTTTCTGTTCCGGATAACCTTCTCCAGTCGGTCATCTTGGCGTTTGTACTTTCATGCAAGACCGGGATGCGTGCCGGGGAAATTCTTAAACTTGAGCACTCCTGGATCGATGGCCGTGTCATTCATTTGCCGGCGGAAGCGACCAAAACTTCTACACGACGTGACGTCGCTTTGACCCGTGAAGCAGCTCGTTTAATCGAGCTGGCCATCAATGCTAAAAAGACCGCATCCCCGAAAATTTTTGAAGGTTTAACAGATAAAAATCGTGACGCGCTCTGGCGAAAAGCGCGAGATAGAGCCGGTTTAGGACCGTTAAGAGACTCTCAAGGCCGTGAAATTCGTGAGGGCTTGAATTTCCACGATGGCCGGGCCACATTCGCTACTTGGGCGGCCTCCCCTGATCCACGAACAGGAGCGCCCCGTTTGGACGTTCTGGCATTGGCCAGACAAACGGGGCATCGTGATTTAAAAATGCTGCAGAAATACTATCGGGCAACGGCAGAAGAAATCGCTATGAGATTAGACGCTGCCGCTCTCGAAGAGCAAGAAAAGTGACTTTTGCCTGCTTTTCATAGTGTTTGTCGATCCATCGTTTAACATCCTCAAAACGCCATCTTTTGTACCCTTTTTCAGTAACGCAGACCGGCGGAGGAAAGGTCGGATCATTAATCACCTGATCCGTGGAGGTGGATCGACCTGAGTTGCCTAACATGTAGGAAATATCCCGTTTGCGAACCAAAACCGGCGGGATATTTGGCCGCTGCAGCAATCGTTCTGCTATTTTGTCGGCCAGGGAATCTAATTCGCTTTCTGTCATTTTGTTTCCTCCCAAACCTGTTTTAGTGCCCGATTCCAAAGCCGATCGACTGCGCCAGTCGAGATTTTTGTATTGAGGATTGTCTCAATTTCAGAAACAAATCGTTCGCATCGATCATTGGCACTGAGAATGATGTCTAAATCGGAAACTTTGAGAATTAGGATTCGATCGTCCATCTCGAAGTCGATCAAATCGTCTGGGCCTAAAACCTGCGGCTCTTCCGGCAAACAGATATGTGTTTGCGTCACTGTTGCCCGGCCGTTTTGGATTTTTACAAGAAACGCAGGCTTCATTTTTCGTCTCCCGTGTGGTCTTTTTTACATTTTTCCAACTGCTGCAGATAACGTTTCAAATTTGTCCGGAGCTCTTCGGCTCTTTCCGGGAATTTGAAACTGCCGTCCTCTGCCAGCCCTTCAGACATCGTTTCAACTTTTTTCATTAGGCCCAGGATCCAATAGGCGTCCCGGACGGAGATTTCGACCGGCACTTCTGATGACCCTTCCTTTGCAGCAACCAGTGCGTTGTGCAGGATCATTATTGATCTCTGCCAGTCGTTGACCTGTTGCTCACCGTTAAAACCGCCTTCGCAATAATCAAAGAAACCATGCCACAGGCATTTTTGGATTCTGCCGGCATCTGTCTCGCTGCAGACAAAAGCAATATTCATTGATCCAGCCCCTTTAGTTCTGTCGGAAATTTTCGGCATTCATGTTTGATTCGGGCGCAGAGTTTTTTGGCTGCCGCCCATTCCTCCTGTTCCTCGCTGAACGGAAGGAGCTCTTTTAACTTCAAAGCGAACTCAAGAGCAGCCAGAACTAGGCCGGCCTCCCGTTCACTTATCAGCATTGTGTATTTCTCGCCTTTTTTCATGGTCTGTTACCGGGCACGTTTATCCAGAAGCTGGAGGCTTTCTGCGATGATTTTTGTCGTGTATCGATTTTGGCCATTTGAATCGACCCATTTTTCAGTTTCAAGCCGGCCCTCGATGTAAACACTTGAGCCCTTGCCGGTGTACTTTTCGACAATTTCAGCCAGCTTGTTCCAGAGCGTAACGGTATGCCACGTCGTCTTTTCAACTCGTTCATTGTCGCGGTTGAAATAGCTGCTTGTTGCGATCGAAATTTCTGCAACCTTAATGCCGGAGTTCGTAATACGGACATCCGGGGCCTGACCGAGATTTCCGATCAGAATTACTTTGTTTACTGAAGCCATTGTCGTTTCTCCCTTATTTCCTATTCCCAAAAATCGATTAGGTCGCTCGGCTCATACTGTGGCCTGTATGGGTTTAAGGCCTCTAAAATGGTGCGTCGTAATTTGTTCTGTCTGGCGTTGACAACGAATCTTCTGTGAATCCAAATCCGTTCTTGCCGAACGATCTCGAATAGCTCCGGATACTCTTCTTTGGTGATCTTCCTTCCATCCGGAATCATCCAGCCGTCCGATTCCATGTCTGCAATATCTGGATAAGCTAATGGCATATTTTTCCTACTGGACACTTTTGTTTGCCGGATGAATGGATTCAAGAAGCTTTTCTTGAAAACCTTCTAAGAAGGTGTCTTCGGCAATCAGAATCGCTACCTTCTTATTGGTGATAATGTCTTCACCGGAGAACAAAACAGTTTTTGCAATTTCCTTTTCACCTGATTGGATCGACACGCTGCCTACGTGACAAAAGGAAAAAACAACGGCTTCAACGCCAAGCTGTTTTTTTAGATCGGCAACCAACTCTTTTGTCTCCTTCTCGAACAGCTTTCCTTTATTTTTCTGTCCCTTTCTTTTCATTTTGTTTCCTTCTGAGTTTTTCGTTGGCTCGGTTCTGAGCTCAGTCGAATTCCTTCATACATGTGTGGGGTGACAAAGCAACTGCCTTCTTCAAGGTTGGGATAATGACTGCGAAAGCCTCACTGATTGTTCTCAGCTCATCTCCAGTCGCGATGTATCCCGAGGTTTGGCCGCTCTCTTTACGATCCATGATTGCGTTGATCGCGTGTCGGGCATCAATAAGCAAGGGCCCGACTTCGTTGAGTTCGCTCTGATCCAGGTGTTTGAACCGTTTGTACAACATCCCTAGAAACCAGTTCAGAGTGTCTTCAATCCAGTCCATTTGCCAAAACGTGGCAGTTCCGGCCGGAAGTGTGACCTCCACAAACATGGCAACTCGTCGCAATTTCTCTTCAATGTTGGCCTGTTGTTCCGGCGTCCAGTACGGCCCGACCTTAATCGTCCTTGGCCGATAGACTTTGTTCCGCTTCTTTTTGGATTTAGGCATCGGCGTCCTCAAAGTCGTGGAACGGGTCAACGGCGATGCAATGCCTGGTTGGGTCCGATGTCATGTGATAGGCGATTACTGTGTTCAAACCGCCCGAACATTTAGATGGAAAATGAACGAAAAAGCATTCATGACCTCCCCCGCCGTTCACAGCACATTCAAAATTTTTGATGACGTCATTTAAGAGAGCCGCCTGTTCCGACTTGGAGGAATTAGATGCAACAGTCGCAATGAAATTGCGAATGCTAGGAATCGTTGTTTTTTTAAGCCGCTTCATTTTGATGCACCGATTTATAAATTTGATCGGAGAGAATACGGACGCACTGGCTCCAGAGTGTCCTGGACGGCTCGGCCACCTCCGTTGTCAGGCAGCAGTGGCCAAGGAGGGCCAAAAGTTCTTCGGCATCCTGAAGAGGGATTTTGTGTCCCGGAGCTTCAATTCTGGAAATACATTCGCGGGCAAAGACGCGGCAAAAATCGGAGTACCCGGTCCCGGCCCACGTTAGCAATCGTCTGGAGGAATCGCTAAAAGCGTTTGCGGCTTCGTCAGAGAAAAAGACGAATTGAATTGGCTTGTTTGAAAATAACATAACGCACCTCATTGAGATGCGTTAAGCATACTAGACAAAATAATAAATGTAAAGTCTGCTCGACATTGTTAAGCTGGACTGATCTGCTTTAGGAGCCTCAATGCAAGATCTTGCTCGTTCTCGCCTAAGTTGTTAATCGTTGAAATTATTTGGAGCTGCTTGCTTTCTAGTTTGGATTCTTGAAGAGGCTCCATTGAACCTTCCCCAAAAACTAGCCAGTACGGGTTGACCTTTAACTCTCTGGCAATTCTCAAGGCATTGGAGGCTGTCAGTTCTTTTGTTGCTGATGAACACCACAGATGCACAGCCCCTCTGGTGACATTAAGCCTCCGAGCCAGCTCGGATTGACTGACCTTCTTAGCCTCCATGGCAATTTTTATTCTTTCAGACAAAGTATTCATAACGGAAAGTCTAGAGAACTATCAGGTGAGCCCCCTATACAAGTGCCTTGACAATCGTGTATAGTTCGCTCGACAATGTGAGCTATGAAAAAAAACACTGCTATTGAAATTTTTGGCTCTGGTGCTCAGTTAGCCAGATCCATAGGCATAACGAGAGGCGCCGTCTGGCTTTGGCCTGAGACGTTGACTATTCGTCAACAAGACGAAGTCATTGGTGCAGCTATACGCCTCGGAAAAATAACGCCGGAACGAGCCAAGGAGCTTTGCAATGAGAGACAAGGGGACGAACGAGGTGCGAGCGATGCTCACTGACGTGACCATTGCCGTCATTCGCAGAACGATTGATGCTGACCCGGACAAATCGCAGAACTCGATCATTCGGGATGTGATGGACGCATGGGCTAAGAAGGTTGTCATTCGGGACCTCCGTAAAAGAGATAAGGCCATTTTCCGAATTAACGAATACGAAAAATACGGCATCGATACGACAACGCTACGGCAGGAAACCGCCAAATAAACGATTCCCGGGAATTTTGCCGAAACATGCCGTGACAACGCCGTTGACTACGGCACCCAAGAGGAAAAGAAAATGAAACGTGACCGATTTGGTCGCCAGAAGAGGAAAAGAAAGATGACAGAAGAAGAAAGACTCAGGGCGACTGACAGATTTGAAAAAGAGCTGCGCCGGATGGATGCAGAACGCCTCCGGAAATTCGACTTTCGCAAGATCGATTGGGCTTTCGTTGTTCTGGCGGCGATGGCCGGTTTCTGTGCTTTTTATTTCTTCCGTTACTAGGAGTAGGTATGAAAGACAAGATCATTGAGTTTGTCGCCCTTGCTTGGGCCTTTCTTATGGCAGGAGTAATGATCGTTATTGGTGTCGTGCTTTTTGCAACACCGGTGGCTCTTTTCATTTGGGTCGTCTATCTGATTCTGAAGGCCTTGGGAGTTTTCGCATGAAATCACGGCAGCAGGCTTTTCATGACCTTCTCCTTAGATGGAATTTTTTGTTGACAACTTTATTTTCTCACTCTTCGGAGAAGGCATTTCAACCGTTCTATCCCGGGTGGCAAAGATGAGAAATTGGCTGATCATCGCGCGCGATCCTTTATGGATGCGTTCCGGACCATTGATCGAGAGTGATACGGACGCTTCCTTCGGCACCATAGGGTATCGAATTCTTCGCACCTGTGAATTCGGGGTGGAATTAACCCACTATTTTGACAATCGAACAGGACGATACTTCGCCACCGTTCCATTCGTCGCTGATGGAAAGAATAAGAGGTACATCGTCGGCTGCGACAGCAAAGGAAAACTCAACCTCTTTTGCTTCTTCAAAGTATGGATGATCGGGACGGATACGGCACCTTACTGGTTGGGTCAGTTCTTCTCCTATTTTCCAGGCGGCAATACAGCACTCTCCACGATCGGAGCCGAGTGCCTCCCAAGAATGGTCGATATAAGCATCTTTTTCCACCGGATGGTAGAGGCGGCAAGGTGTCGAAATAATCAAGTTTCTGTCAAAGATGTCCCGGGAGAAGCGGAGGTAGAAACGAAGGTAAGCGATACCGTCCTGGATGCATGTTCTTTTGTCTTGCAAAAGCTGATATCTGAAGCCATTTATCTCTCCTGGATACGCTTTGGAGAGAACCTTTATTCCCCTCACCTTATGGGGATCGGGATTATCGGAATACCGAACCATGCACCTGATCGTTTTATTTTCCAAAGGCTCAGACATTTGAAAGCTCCTTTTTCTTTGTTGAGTAAAAAATTTCGTGGAACAAATATTTTCTCACGGAGCAAAAGGGGCTCTCAAATTTCTGAACAACTTCAAAAGGAGGACGCTGTGCGCTGGCTCAAATATTTTTCAATGTCTTCGCTTCGTAACGCATCAATTTCGATGGTTGCGACTTCAATAGGTTTGTTTTTTACCGTGATGGCGCTTGTTCTTTTAGTCGCATTAGTCACGGTTCCAACCTACGGTGGGATTTGGGTTATTCACTGGCTCGGATTACCACTCCCTTTGTAACAAGTTGACGCAGGCGCAGCGACTGATTGCAACAGTTTGAGATTAGACCTCCTCGACGCTGCCGCCTGCTCCCTATTTTCTCTGAGGTCTTACAGAGGTCTATATGGCATTAACACTAAGAGAAGTTGAGCAGCAGATGGCCGAACACGGGATATTCCTCCCGCCCGGCCATGATCTGCTGGTTAATAATGGCGCCAAGTTCGAACGCTTTAAACCTGCAGATTCGCGTTGGAAACGTTCGAAAGAGGTCTGGTATGTCCTGTTTGAACACCATACTCAGTCCGGCAAACTCTATTACGCCGGTAAGTACGGCATCGCAGACGAACAGTATCTGGTCGAAATGTCCCGCAATAATTCCTTCACGGCTGAGGAAAAAAAGGAAGTCGAGGAAAAACGGGAAGAAAACCGCAAGAAAATCGAGGCTATGCTGGCCGATCAGCGCACGGCCTGTAAAGACAAAGCCCTCAAATTGTGGAACGTGGCAGCAGACAGCGTCTCGGCCTCCCTTCCCTACATTGTCAAAAAAGGTATCCGACCCATCGGTGCTCGCCAGCTGAGAAATCAGCTCTTGATCCCGATGTATCAGATCGATCTGGAGGACCCGAAAAAGCCCTCTCTTGTCATGGTTAGTCTGCAAATCATTACTGAAGCAGAAACCGATGACGGCGGAAAAGAAATCAAGAAAGTATTCCTGACCGGAACACCAAAGAAAGGATCGTTTTGCCTACTGGCTCCTCCCGGAACCGAGAACGCGGAAATTGTCTACGTTTGTGAAGGCTGGGCCACCGGATGCAGCATTTACCAAGCAACACAAAAACCCGTTTACGTCGCTTTCGATGCCGGAAACATTGACTCTGTCATCAATGCAATCAAACAAGTTGAAAAAGCACGCATCGTTATTGCTGCCGACAATGATTGCCACTATCACACCAAGCTCAAAAACGATTTCAAGGATAAATACGGCGTTGATCTGCAGATCGGTGCTTCCCGGAACTGTCAGCCGCAGCTGATAGACACTCCTGCAGGACAGGTAACCGTCAAGGCCTATTGGGGAGAGATGGATGGCGAAACCTGTGTTTACTACTCTGAGAAAGCTCCCGGGCAGAAAAAGGCAATCCAGCGAAACGCCTTAAACACCGGCGTAAAGAAAGCCACCATGGCAGCGATCAAACATCGCTGTGGCTTGGTTATCCCAAAATTCAAAGACCCTAAAAAATTCGGTACCGATTTCAACGACTTGGTCTCCGAAGAAGGCATCGAAGTCGCCAGGGCGCAGTTGAGCCAAATTACTGATCCTCGGGACCGTGCTCCGACTGCTCAGGAAAAAAGAGAAATCCGCGCCAAAGAGAAAGCCAAGGCGGCGAGCCAGGCAGCACGGATTGTGCAGGAGCTGGGCAATACTTATATTCATATTTATCCGGAAGACGTTTGTTGGGATCTGAAAGAAAAACTCCTCGTCAAAATCGGCGTTCTTCGACAATGCTACGAATCCAAACTGGTAACCGCCTATTTGACGAATGCCTACGGCAATTTAAAACGCATCCGAAAAGATCAACTCGTCTTTCGTCCGGACGGCGTCGTCCCTCCCGGTTGTGTAAATACTTTTACGGGATGGAAAACTAACCCGGATCCAAATGCCAGCTGTGACAAACTGATTTCACACCTATTCCTAATTTGTGAGGAGGATGAGCACGTCTTTGATTGGGTGCTCAAGTGGCTGGCATACCCGATTCAGCACCCGGGTGCAAAAATGCATACCGCACTGGTTGTCTTCGGTGAACGCGAGGGAACCGGCAAAAGTATGTTTTTTGATGCAGTCTCTCGCATCTACGGCCGAGAGTATTCACGGCACGTCGACCAAAAACTGATGACCTCCCGTTTCAATATGTGGCTGTCCCACAAACTGTTTGTAGTGGCAGACGAAGTGGTCACCAGTAAAGAGCGCAAGGAGCTGAAAGGCATTCTGAAAAACCTCATCACCAGCCCTGTGCATCAGCTCGAAGAGAAAAACATGCCCGTGGTCGAAGAGGATAACCTGACCAATTTTGTCTTTCTTTCCAATGAAATGCAGCCGCTGGCTCTGGACTGGTTCAATAGACGATACATGTGTATCCGATATAACGCAGAACTGCCGCCGGAGTATTTCAAAGAGTTGGCAGAGGAAATCGACAACGGAGGCGTTGATGCTTTATGCCATTACCTGATGAACGTCGACCTGACAGGATTCGAACCGAGCACAAGACCGATAGAAACTCAGGCAACCCGAGACCTGAAGGAACTGGGGACAGACTCCGGGCGCCGCTTCATTCTCGAATGGCTGGGAGAGGAAACTCCGTTCCTGGTGGGCCCGGCCTCAAGTCAGGATCTCTATAGGGCATATCAATTGTGGCTTCCGGCAGCAGGCGAGCGGCAGCAGATGACATTTAAGATGTTCGGCTTGACGGCATCTTCCATGATGATTAAGCGAGAAGGTATTCGGGCGGTAGTCTATGACCATGAATACTCCATCAACAGCAATTTCGAGAATGACAAAAAGATGAAGGAAAAACGTTTAACCGTCTACTTCCCGAACAAAACTGAAGAAGAGATACTGGCTAACCCTCCGAACAAGGTCGAACTGTCTCTTCAACTCCGAAACTTTCAGGATAGTTTGTACCAAGCCAACAGGAGGCAGCGTAACTATGGTCATATTTAATCAAACCCTCCCTCTCCCTCCAGCCGAAGGCGCATTCCGCGCCGAGGGTGACGGGATGTTTGTGGCAAAAAACGATGACTGGATACCGTCAGGATACCGTTTGGATACCTTTTTGGATATGGTTGATGAAGAATTTTTATCCAATTATTCAATTGGTTGTATCACTTTGGATACGGTGGATACCATTTATTCAAACTCTTATGCGCGCGAGGAATTAATACACATGTGTTTAACGGATAAAGAGCAAGTATTAAAAATCTCACGCGCGAGCTTCAATAGAAATAATGGTATCCACCCTATCCAAACAAGAAAAAATATAAATAAATTAAATAGTTACAAAAATCCAACGGTATCCAAAATGGGTGCCTGACTATATCCAGACGGTATCCAGTGTTTTTTATTAGAGAGGACAACAAATTGGCCAGAATCCCAAGAATTAGACATCTGCTTATTCGGTGGATGTTTTGGAGAAACAGAAACCGAGTCCGGATGCACTGCCTTCTGGATATGGAAAATGATGTTGTCGATACAACCAGGCAGTCCCAAGATTTGATAAATGCAGCCGGAATTGATTTCCGGATGTTGAGGTTGAACAGAATTATTCAGAACCTTCGTCCTGGATTAAGGGACGCAATTATTGCGGTCTACGGCGGAAGGGCCGTCAAGGGAACTCAAAGAGCGGCAGATTCGTTAAGGATTAACAGAAGCTCTTTGCAAAGAAGATTATTCGAGGCCGACAGGCTGATTGCCGAGGCATTAGACGAGCTCGAAGAAAGGACAAAAACATGCTAATGGAAAATACTTATGCATCATTTTGGCAAAAAAAGTGCTATATTTTTCTAAAATCTGGCAGAAGGAGCGCAAAACGCCTCTGTAACGCCTTTAATTCTCTCCATACATCCTCCCTTATCTTCCTTAAAACCCAGCGTTTACGAGCGATTTTAGGCGGGATTAGAGGCCTTTTTTTTCAGCAGTTCTCCCTCAAGTTTCTATTTCTGAGGTTAACGATGGAGTTTAAATACAAGTCAGATTATCAGACTCAGGCAGTTTCCTCTGGTCTCGTGGACTTCCAGATTAGTTATCGTTCGTTCACGACAGCCACGATTTGGGTAACCGAAGATAAGTTCTTCGGTCCCGGCTTTTGCCTCAGACTCATGAATGAGGAGAAAGAGGAAATCGGGACGGCAGAATTTTCGATCACTAGCAAGGAAAGAACTCTTTATGGAAAAAGGGCTAGAGCATATTCGTTAAAGCGTCTAGGACCGCCTGATATGGAATCTTCTCTGCCAACAATTTCGTTAGGGATTCTTGCAATACCGCCCCTGGAACTGATTTAAGTTTCCTGGAGAGAGAATCCCGCTCTTCCTCCGAGAGATTCGATTGATCGATAAAGTAGTCGATGATGAGTTTGGTGGAGTTAAGTTCTAACTTAACCGTCTGAGAATTTAAGACAGAGCTCAATCCATTGTCTCCCAGAAGGAAATCGATTCCTTTAGCTGTTAGGGTTAAACATCTGTCCGGGAAATCGTAACATCTTATCCCGGATGAGTTCTGTATTTCTTCTTCCGTGTAGCCTAAGGCTCTTGAAACCTCGTCTACATTTTCGACTGGAACGGGAGTTATCTCAATGCAAGGCTCGATTAGGCCATGCATTTGCAGGTAAAGAATGTTTCCTATGGTGCGCCCTTCATCCTCTTCAATCATTTCGGAGATTCTTCTTGGGACTGCACTGCTTCTCCATGGATAGTGTTCGAATAAGAGGTTAAGAATTTCTCTCTGTTGTTCTCTATCTACGTTCATTTTGATTTCCTTTTCTTTGCTAAAACAAGGAAGATCATAAATGAGCAAAGGCTTTCCCGGCTGTGCCGTAACAACCGGGCCATATTTAATAAATCAAAGCGTCCTCTGGGGCGCTTTTTTCATGGGAAAAACATGGACACTCACGAACAAAAGCTCCAGATCGTTTACCGGAAGGTTGAGGATCTGATCCCGTATGAGAAAAACTCCCGAACCCACAGCGAAGAGCAAATTGAAAAAGTCGTCGCCTCGATTAAGGAGTTTGGTTGGACAAATCCGATCTTGATTGATGAGGATCAAGGCATCATCGCGGGCCACGGTCGCCTCGAGGCTGCAAAACGCCTCGGAATGAAGGAAGTGCCCGTCCTCGTTTTGACGGGGCTAACTGAGGCCCAAAAACGCGCCTACATTATTGCCGACAACAAATTGGCCTTAGAAGCTGGTTGGGACGAAGACCTGCTCCGGGAAGAACTCAACTGGTTAACGCAGCACGACTACTCGACTGAAGTTACGGGATTCGATTTCGAAGATCTTCAGTCGTTGCTTTCAGTAAATCTGGAAACGGCTGCCGAGGAATCGGAGACAATAGAAGAACCGGAAGATGAGGCTGATACACAGCAGAATGTTCCGGAGATTCAGGACGCGGAAATTATTCCTACGCCGCCGGCCCCGAAGTCGCGTCCGAAAGATTTGTGGATTTTGGGCACGCATCGGCTCATGTGCGGGGATTCAACCAATGAGGCCGATGTGGCTAGATTAATGGGGGGGGGTAGAGCAAATCTCTATCTGACTGATCCTCCCTATAACGTGGCTTACAAGGGTAAGACCAAAGACGCTCTCACGATCAAAAACGACAAACAGGATGATGCAGCCTTTAAGGAATTTTTGGTTAGAGCGTTTAAGGCGGCTGATTTAGTTTTAATGCCGGGAGGCGTTTTCTACATTTGGCACGCCGATTCTGAGGGCCTCAATTTCCGTTCTTCATGCAAGGACGTTGGCTGGCCTATCCGGGAATGTCTCATTTGGTCTAAGAACACAATGGTCTTAGGTCGCCAGGATTACCAGTGGAAGCATGAGCCCTGTCTTTACGGCTGGAAGGACGGCGCAGCGCACGCCTGGTATTCCGACCGCTCGCAGACAACAATCCTCCAGTTCGATAAGCCGACGCGTAACGCAGCGCACCCGACAATGAAGCCTGTTGCGTTGTTTGCCTACCTGATTCAAAACAGTTCGAAGGAAGGCGACATCGTTCTGGATTCGTTCGGAGGCTCCGGAACAACAATCATTGCCTGCGAGGGTTTGAAGCGTCAGGCACGTGTCATGGAGCTCGACCCTGCTTACTGCGACGTGATCACATCAGGCGCTGGCAGGACACGACTGGACTGAAGGCCGTGCGCGAGGACGGCGTGCTCTTTGATGACATTGAGCATCCTCAACCCCAATAGGTACTTCCTAGACCTCGTAAGCCGCGCTGGCGAAACGCCCGCTTTCCCTCTATTGGAGGAAATTTTTAGGGGGTTGTAACGTAACTATTAGGAGTTTTTATGCCGACTCAACAGCAGATTGCAGAGCATCTGGGCTTGAGTCAGCAGGCAGTTTCCAAGCAGTTAGCGAAAATGAGAATCGACTGGCGAAACATGTCGATCGACGAAATTCGTCTCGCGTATTTAGACCGGCTCCGGAAATCTGCAGCTGGCCAAGACGATGAATACATGAAGGTCAAACTCGCCCGGGAAAAAATCGAGACCGAGCGGGCCTTGATCGCTTTGAAAAAAGAAAAACGCGAGCTGGTCGATGTGGCCGAGCTCGTTCCCGTTTTAAAAACTGTCTTTTCCGGATTCAAAGAACGTCTCATGGGGCTTCCGGCTTTTATCCGGAGCGATGTTTATGTCGCCACAGGAAAAGAAGTCGACGAATTGACCTATACGCAAAAGTGCGAAGACGTTTTGAAGGACTGCTATGAATTCCTCTCTAGCTATAGCAAATCTGTTGAGAATTCTCGGTGAGGAAGTACGGCCTCCGATCCGAATTTCAACAACGTCCTGGGCGGAAACCTACCGTTTTTTAAGTCCGAAATCAACGGCGCTGCCGGGTAAGTATGTGGCGGAAACCACACCGTGGGTCAAGGGTATCCACGAAGCACTGGATGACCCGAAGATCTTTAAGGTTGTCGCACAAAAATCTGCGCAGGTGGCGTGGACGGATGGCGTGTTGCTGAATTACATCGGCCACCGAATCCATCTGGAACCGTGTCCGATGATCATCATGTTTGATAAAGAGGGCTCGGCCAAGAAGTTCAACGAGGAAAAGTTCACGCCGATGGTCGAGGTAACGCCGGCGCTCTCAGCTTTGATTCCCGTCATGTCAAAACGTGACCGGGACAATAAATGGGGATTCAAAGGTTTTCCCGGCGGATTCCTAAAGTTCGTAAGTTCGAACTCGCCGTCGGAAGTGAAGTCCACGCCGGCTCCGGTTGTATGTGTGGAAGAGCCGGACGACTGTAATTCGGACGTTAAGCAGCAAGGCGATACGATCAAGCTTCTCGAAGAACGCACTAAGTCCTTCCCCAGACGAAAAATCATCTTCGGCGGAACGCCTACCGTTTCCGGGATTTCGAAGGTCGAGGCCGCCTATCGCGAGAGTGACAAAAGAAATTTTTTTGTTAAATGTCCGCACTGCGGCGAGTGGCAGACGCTGTCCTGGGAGAACGTCTCCTGGCAGCATGAGGAAGGCCGGAACCACGAAATTTTCGGCGATGCTCTGCCGGAAACTGCGGTCTATAACTGCCCGCACTGCGGCGCCCAGTGGTCGAATGAGCTGAAAAACCGCGCAGTCAAGCACGGCGAGTGGCGTGCAACGGCCCCGTTTACGGGAATCGCAGGCTTCTACATTAACGAGCTGTATAGCCCGTTCCCCGGATCCAGTTTGGCCGAAATCGCTAAAAAGTATTTGAGTGCGAAAGCCAAACTTGACGCCGGTGACGACAGCTTTATGAAGTCGTTCGTCAATAACCAGCTCGGCCTTCCATACGAGTTCGCGAGCGACCTCCCGGACACTGCCGACCTGGCTGCCCGCGCCGAGGATTATCCGGAGAAAACAATACCGGTCAACGGCGTTGTTCTTACGGCTGGCGTCGACGTCCAGCACGATCGATTAGCCGTCATTATTCGTGCATGGGGCGTTGGCGAGGAATCGTGGCTGGTTTATTGGGGTGAAATTTACGGACAGACAATGGTGCCCGAGGCGGGAGCCTGGAAGGATTTGGATGCCCTTCTCCTTACCGAGTTCCCAACTCCGAACGGAAGCAAATTGAAAGTCCGAGCGGCTTCGATTGACTCCTCGGACGGCCAAACTTCTGATGCCGTTTACACGTTTGTCCGGAAAAGAAAACGCCGCGGCCTCATGGCGATCAAGGGATCCTCAGTCAACGATGATTCAAAGGAAATCTTTTCGAGCCCGAGAACCTCCGTTGATTTGAATTACAAACAAAAGGCGTCGAAGTTCGGCCTGCGGCCGTTCATTGTCGGAACATCCCGAGCGAAGGATTTGATTTTGGGCGTGGATGCCAATGCCGGCCGTATCAAACTCGAGGGCAAAGGGCCCGGACGCATGCATTGGTACAAAGAGGTCCGTCCGGACTACTTTGAACAACTGGTAAGCGAAGTAAAGGCCCCGGCCCGTAATTCCCGGAAACGCGTCTGGCAGAAAAAGAGCTCAGTTCGAAACGAGGCTCTGGACTGCGAGGTTTATTCCCTACATGCCGCCCGCAGTTTGAAACTGCACATGTGGACACCGGCTCGCTGGTTGTCGGAACTTCAGCAGCAAGCTCAGGAAACGCTGTCATTTGAGGCTGAGCCCGAGCAGGAAAAACCGGTTACGCCTCAAGTTGAACAGCATCCGCAACAGCAGCCCGTCTCAGAAGAGAAACCCAAACCTAAGCGGAAACAACAAATGTTTGACGGCTATGAGGAGCCGCCACCCTTTTTTGGAGACAGTGAATGGTAAACATCATCGCGGGAGATTCGCATACGTGGCGTCTGCTTCCTGTTCGATATTTGAATCCGAAAGATATCCCGAAGGACGCGAAGTGGTCGGCGTTTTTTAATCCTGCCGAAGGAAAGGATCAGGCTGACCTTCTGGTTGAAAGATCCGGAGAATTTGTCGTGATCATCCTGCAGCCGGAGGTATCCAAAAATCTATCTGGAAAGTCGGGAGATGTGTTGCTTCAGGTGTCTGGAAAAAATCTCCGGAAAACCTTCCTTGTAGAAGACGTTTCCATCGTTTCGCTGGAAAACAGCCGCCCCGCGTCCTTTAAGTCGAGGGCTCGCCAGTGCCTGGAGGCAGCTCAGCGGGCGCTGGAAACCTATACCGGTACCAACGGCCACGTCAAAAGTTACACGATCGGCTCCCGTTCCATGACTTTCAACTCCCCTCAGGAGCTGTTTGAGCTCATCGAATATTGGAAAAAACAGGTTTTCCTTGAGGAATGCCGAGCTCGGGGCGTTGACCTGCACACTTTATTGGTTGAATTCAGATGAGTAAATCAAAGAAAAAAATCAAGAAAAAGGAGCTTCGGTCATTTGAGTCGGCGAAAACCGGGCGCCTAACGGCTGACTGGCTTAATGCCGGCGACACAACTCAGGACACTGAGTTGCGAGGTGACCTTAGGACGCTTCGAGCCCGCAGCCGCCAGATGGTTCGGGACAATCCGCATGCCTTAAACCTTCGCCGAATGATCCAAAACAACGTGGTTGGTCAGGGCATTGGAATCCAGTGCCAAGTCCAAACGAAGGACGGGGAACCCGATCAAAAAACTAATGATCTGATTGAGGCCGCTTGGTACGAATGGTGCGAGGCAGATAACTGCCACGCCTCCGGGCGGCTGAATATGACGGAAATGATGAGGTTGATTATCGGCTCGGTTTTCCAAGACGGTGAAATCCTAATCCGCAAAATCCATCAAAGATTCGGACGAGCCGAAGTCCCGTTCTGTCTGGAGGTCATTGAGTCAGACCTGTTAGTGGATAACCAGTGCACCATGACTCCGAGCCAGCGCGGAAATACGGTGCGGTTGGGCGTTGAGGTAAACCAGTGGATGCGGCCTCAAGCCTATTGGTTTTGGCCGAATCATCCGGGCGATATCAACGTTTCCGCCTACACGCAGAACCAACTGATCTGCATTGAGGCCGTTGACATCGTCCATTTGTATTTGGTCGAGCGATGGCCTCAAACCAGAGGCACGCCATGGCTGCACTCTGTTCTGAAAAAACTTAAGGACATGGGCGGTTATGTCAATTCCGAAATCGTTGCAGCACGGGCGGCAGCAAATATTGTCGGCTTTGTGCAGCGCGAGATTGTCGACGATGGGGATCTGGAAAACGACGGGAAACCGATTCCGAAATATCTCCGGAGCGAGCCCGGCATGTTCCAGCGCCTGCTCCCTGGAGAAAAATTCGAGGGATTCACGCCGTCCCGACCCAATTCCAACATCGACGCTTTTATGCGTTACATGCTGAGAGAGGTTGCCGCAGGCGTCGGAGTTTCCTACGAAACGTTGTCCCGCGATTATTCGCAGAGCAACTATTCCAGCTCCCGCCTGGCGTTGCTCGATGACCGAGACCAATGGCGTGTGTTGCAGACCTGGCTGATTGAAAAATTCCTGAAGCCTATCTTCTGCGACTGGCTGGATCACGCTGTTTTGTCCGGACGTCTGAATCTTCCCGGATATTTTGAAAACAAGGAACGGTATCAAACAGTCAGATTCAAGCCTCGCGGTTGGTCTTGGGTTGATCCGGCAAAAGAAGTTACCGCCTATATCAATGCTCGGAACGCCGGCTTTATGTCTGATAGCGACGTCGTTGCTGCAATGGGCAACGGTCAAGACTTTGAAGACATTTGCAAGCAGCGGGCAAAGGATAAAACCACTGCGGAATTTTACGGAGTAACAACAAACAGTCAGGTTTTGAAACAGCAAAAGGAGAGTACGGAGGATAAAAGTGACGAAAAAGAGGACTGAGTTGACTGCGGACCAGCTTCGTGGGCAGGTGCGTTCCGCAGTATTTGAACGTTCGGATGATCAGGATTCAAGTGTGATCAGATTCCCGGTGGCTTCAGATACACCGATCCAGCGATGGTATGGGAAAGAAATTCTGAGTCACAAAAAGGGTGCCATGGTCATGGGGGAGCGGCAGAAAACGCTTCCCCTTCTTTTTAACCATAACCGCGACAAGCTGATCGGCGTTGTCGAAAAACTCGACCAAGACGAACACCGGACCTATGCAACGGTCCGTTTTTCTACGTCCGAAGAAGGCCAAAAAGCCAAGGCAATGGTTGACGAACGAGTGCTCGTCAACTGCTCGTTTCAATACGAAATCAGAGATTACGACGAAATTCGTGGAGAAAACCGTGAGGACGATCAGATTATCGCAACCTCATGGGAAATCTTTGAGGTTTCCCTCGTAACTATTCCGGCCGATTCCAACGTCGGCGTTTATAGAGATTTTGAAACTAACTTAAAGGAAAAAAAGATGGCAATTAGAGATCAAGAAAATTCTGAAAACACTGTTAAAGATACAGAACAGCAGGTAAAAGAAAATGTTCGCGAGGCCGCGATTGCTGAAGCACGCCGCGCCCAGACCGAACTAGAAAATGTCCGTCAGTCTGAACGCCAGCGCATTGAGAATATTTATTCCCTCTGCCGTCAGTTCAATATCGACGACTCCGAGCGCGAAAACATGATCCGCTCCAATGAATCCATCGAAAACATTCGCTCTCACGTTTTAGACCTGCTCGGCAGACGTTCCGCCTCTCCTGTCGGCGCAGCATCCCGAGGCGTTTCCGACGACATGGGCCTGACCGCTGCAGAAAGGAATAACTTCAGCCTGGTGCGTGCTTTAAATGCAGCTTTAACTGGAGATTGGAGTAAAGCCGGATTTGAACGCGAGGTTTCTCAAACGCTTGCAAAACGCAGCGGCCGAGAAACAACCGGATTTTTCATGCCTAGCGATATCACAATGCAGCGTGATACCACGCCCGGATATATGGTCGGTCAGGCCACTCAGGGTGGCAACCTCGTTGCGACAGAGCTTCGAACAGGATCGTTTATTGACCTCCTTCGAGCCAAGGCAATGGTTACCCGTATGGGCGCGACCGTTATTTCCGGTCTGGTCGGAAATGTCGAAATTCCTAGACAAACCGGAGCTTCGACTACATATTGGCTGGCAGAAAACGGAGCCCCAACGGAAAGTAATGCTACGTTTGATAAGGTGTCTTTGAAGCCCAAGACAATCGGAGCATTGTCCTCTATTTCCCGAAACCTCCTGCTCCAGTCCAGCATGAATGTCGAAGCATTTGTTCGAAACGAGCTGGCTGTTTCTTTGGCCCTTGGCATTGATCTGGCTGCGCTCTGCGGAACAGGCACGAACAATCAACCCACGGGTATTGCAAACGTCTCCGGAATCTGCACGGTTGAAGGCGGCACAAACGGCGGCTCTTTGACCTTCGATAAGTTGATTGATATGGAAACACAGGTTGCAACCGCCAACGCCGACGTCACAAATATGTATTACTTGTGTAACGCTGCCACCATCGGTTTCTTGAAGAAGATCAAAAACACGACCGGAGATTACATCTGGAAGCCGATCACTGAGGCTGTCCGCAATGGCTTCCCGGGTGAAGTTAACGGCTATGCGGTTGGCCGTTCGAATCAGGTCCGCAGTGGTTTGGAGAAAGGTACGGCCAAAAATTGCCATGAAATTTACTTTGGCAACTGGGCTGATCTTCTCATTGGTGAATGGGGCTTCCTTGAAATCGACGTTAACCGTTACGGCGATCAATGGAAATCCGGCGGGGTCGAAGTCCGCGCTCTGCAGTCGATCGACATTGCAGTCCGCCATCCGAAGAGCTTCTGCCTCTTCTCTGACGCTCTGCTGAGCTGATCCTTCAGGGGCTTCGGCCCCTTTTTCTTTGGAGAAACACTATGAAATGCATTGTCCGACCGCAGTTTTATTTACACCACGAAGGAAAAGTTTTTTGTCCGGGAGAAATTGTCGAGTGGCCGAAGGATCAGCCGCTGCCTGCTCCGTTGCAAAGGTATGTAAAACCGAAGAATAACTCCGAGGCAGCCCCCGAACCGACTCAGGCAACTGAGACACCTGAGACCGATGTAACAGAAGAACTTCCTTTGCAGCCGGAGCCGGAAAATGATGAATGATTACGACGCAATGTTTCATGCCGACATTGACAGTACATTTTTGAGAGACTTCGGCAAGCAGCACCGAATTGGCTCTCGAATCGTCCGTTGCGTCATCGATACGAACGTTGGAACGCCGAATCCCGGCCTGATGTCAGAGCCGTATTACGGCCTCAGCACTAACCAGCTAAGAATTTTCGTCAAGAAAGGCGATATTCCAACGCCCGAGGTTAACCAAAACTTGTCTGTTGACGGCTCTTTTCACCGGGTTGCCGCTATCTCCGATGAGGTCGGGATGCTCGTTATCACGTGCGAGGAAAACAATGAATGAGCCGAAATTCGTTCGAAAACGCTAAACGGCGTTTGAATGGTTTGCCCGGAGCTTTGCAACGTGCCTGCTTTGCTGCAATGGGCAGAACGCTGTCTCACAGCAAAACAGTACTCAGTAGGGAAATTCGGAGCGAATACAGCATCAAGGCAAAAACGGCCTGTCGTGCCATCTCTGCAAAAAGGGTCAAAGGGTCGGGCTCAACGTCTGCCGAAATTAGGGTCCGAGGCCCGAACTTGTTTGCCAGTGAATTTGCCATGAGGCCCCGGACGGACACGACCGGCGCGAAACGCCGAGAGGTTCGTTTGGGAATCAGGAAAACAGGCCTTAAAAGCGTGGATCGCGGATTTGTTAGAAAAAAGGTATTGCTGCAGAGAACGACTTCCTCTTCTTACCCGTTGGAGCCGGTGTTTGGCCCGTCTGTCGCTGGTATGGCTGCCAATGAAGAAGTCGTTAAAACATTGGAATCGGCCGTTGCCGAAACCTTTGAACGCCGCCTGGATCATGAAGTCAAGCGAATTCTGTCAAAAGGAACAAAATGACATTAGATTTGTGTGATGCTCTCCGAGAGCATTTAGAAACGTCTCTAAAAAATATCAAATTGCCGACCCGAGGCGCTGATCTGGAAAAGGACGGGCCGGCCAGGAATTTGAAAATTATCGACGGATACCTGCCGACAAAAGAGGAGGATTCAGAAGATCCCTATCCTTTTGTTTTAGTCCGGGCAAATTCGGCGCAGCTTTCTCCACAGCGTTCGCAAACTGAAGTGTCGATTGTGGTTGGCACTTATGGGAAGGATTCTGTGGGCTATCGAGACGCGGTCAACGTTCTGGACGCTGTTGTAAATGCGATCGTCGAATTTACCCAGCTTCCTCTGAAACAAAAATTCCATCTGGTCCCGGAGCTGGATTGGCAGATTATCAAAGATCAGCCGTGGCCGTATTGGCAGCTGGAATTGAAAACGCTCTGGGGTTCTGATTTCCCGATGTGCGTCCCAGCTGGTCTGCCGAACATCACAAGCGGATCTGCGTTCTCTGCCTACGGCAATTCCCTTCAAAGGGCACTTTATGGATAAAACTCGAATTTACATAGGACCTCGCCTGTCCGGACTGAATCGATTCACGGTCTTTCAGGGCGGAACCTTGCCTTCGTTGGTAAAAGAAATCATCGAAAAGAGGCCTGCAGTCGCGGGCCTCATTGTTTATGTGGACGATTTGGCCCAGGCGCGAGTTGATTTGGCCAAAAAAGGACATCCGTTGAACCTGTTTTTTAATTCTGTAAGGAGCAAATAAATGGCTTATATGCATCGTGTGCATAGCTCAGAAATTCAGACCGGTCTGATTCCGGTCGTTTCTGTCCCTAGCGCTATTCCGTTTATCGTCGGAACCGCGCCGGTCAATATGGCTGATGGAACCTGCAATAAGGTGAAGTATGTTCAAAATTATGCTGAAGCGGTCAAGGAGTTCGGATTTGTTCCTCCTAAGACGGATGCATCCTCCGGACTGAAAAAATATGAATATTCAATTTCTGAATTCATTTATTCCCAGTTCCAGCTGTTTGGCGTTGGCCCGGCCCTGATCGTTAACGTTCTCGATCCTGCAACCCATAAATCTACTGCGACGACAACCAAAGTCACTCTGGATACTAAAAACGCCAGCGCCACCGTCCCGGAAACCGGAATTATCCTGAGCTCAATCACCCTCAGCTCTTCTTCCGGATCTTTGACAGCAGGGACCGATTTCTTAACGGCTTTCAACGATAACGGCGAGCTGGTGATCACGTCCCTGAAAGATCAGGACGGCGACTTTATTTGCCCGACAGGAACCGAGCTAACGTTTGCTGCAGAAAAATGCGACCCCTCTAAGGTCACAACAAACGACATTATTGGCGGTGTTTCTACCGGCAGTGACGGTCTCGAAGTCAAGAAAGGCCTCGAGCTTGTTGAGGATGTCTTCCCGTTATTCGGTGTTGTCCCAGGCTTTATCTTGGCCCCGGGATTTTCTGACAATTCGACGGTCGCCACAATTATGGCTGCCAAAGCTGTCAGCATTAACGAAGTTTTCCGGGCAATTTGCCTCTGCGACATTCCGACCGGCACGGTAAAGAACTACTCTGCGGCTCCGAGCTGGAAAAATACGAATAACATCGTTGATCCGGCACAGGTCCTTTGCTGGCCGATGCTGCAGCAGGACGGAGTGGTCTATCACATCTCCACCCAGCTGGCTGCATTGATGGCTAAGGTTGACGGCGACAACGGCGGAGTCCCTTACGAATCCCCGTCCAATAAAGTTCTAAGCACAACCGGAATGGTTCTGGCCGGAGGAACCGAGGTCCCGTTAACGCTGCCGAACGCAGAATATTTGAACAGCCAGGGCATCGTGACCGGCCTTAATTTTATTGGCGGTCTTCGTGCATTCGGAAATAGAACTGCCTGCTATCCGGCAAACACCGATCCCAAGGACGCGTTCATTCCGATTCGCAGAATGATGTGTTGGATTTCCAACACTATTGTTCAGACATGCTGGCAGCGTTTGGATAAACCTCTTAATCGTCGCCAGGTTCAGACAATTACCAATACCCTTCAGGTTTGGCTGAATGGTTTGGTTGCGAGAGAGTACCTCATTGCCGGAACAATTGAATTCCGCGAGGACGAAAATCCGATTACCGATCTGTCAGACGGCATTTCTAGATTCCACGTCAAGGTTACACCTCCGTCCCCGAATCGTGACATCGAATTCATTGTGGAATACGACCCGACCGCACTTTCTGCGTTGTTTAGCTAATTAAAGGAGTCAAATAATGGCAACAAACGGTGCTAATTACATTCCTGACCGCACCATCAATTTCAACGTTACCGCCGATGAGGGAAACATTTTCCTGGGCGTTGGTACGGTCGACCTCCCGGAAATTCAGAAGATGACGGATACCTTGTCCGGCTCCGGCATTGCGGGTGAAGTTGAAACCCCGATCCCCGGACATTTCCAGTCAATGGAGACAACCATCAATTGGAATGCCATCACGACTGAGGGCCTTAATCTCCTAAGGGACGGCACGGTAAGTCTCACATTCCGGATTGCGCAGAACGAAATCAATGCCTCTGCTGATAACAATCAGGTCAAGGCAATTCGCATCCACCTGCGCGGTCTTGTCAAGTCCTCTGCTCTTGGCAGTGCGGAGGTCAATGCCAAGTCTGAACAAACTACGGTGATTGAAACTACCTACCTGCGAGTCTTTGTAAACGATGAAGAACAGGTTGAAATCGATAAGTTGAATATGATTTTCAAGGTTCAGGGAAACGATCAGCTCGGTGACGTTCGCAAGGCGCTTGGTTTAGGTTAAGGAGAAAAAAGTGCTGGTTAAATTTAAAAAGCCTGTAGTCTTCGAGGGCAAGGAATACGAAAGCATTAATATTGATTTAGATTCCCTGACGGCAGAAAATTACGAAGCTATTGTTGACCAAATTGTTGCTTCTATTCCCAAAGGAAAGAATCTATCTCTTGAGGTCGAAAGAAAACTTTGGCTGTTTATAACTGCCAGAGCCAGTGATCTTCCTCCGGAATTTTTTATGAACTTGCCTCTGGTCCCTTACGTGCGAATTAAAGGACAAGTTCTCTCTTTTTTGCAAGAGTCGGCGGTGGAGTTCAGCTTTCCGTCAGAGAGTTAAAGAAACAGTGTGTTCGGTTGTCCATGTTGGATACCGGGCTCACTTTTCTTGACTGGTACCGGATGCCGTTTAAAGATTTTATTGCTTGGCGGGAAATTGTTGTCGAAACGTTTTCCGAGATCCAAAAAGAACAAAAAAAGGCTTTTAATCTAAAGAGGTAACCCCTATAATGAACTTATAGGAGGTGCCTTATGAGTATTGGTCAAAGCATAATCGCTAGTACATCGGGATTCATTATTTTTCTAATCCTAGGGTTGGTTATGGCTCCCATGTTGATTCTTGTCCCTCTTGCCATTTTGGTATTGATTTGGGAGGCGATCGGATCGATTGATACCCCTATTTATCGGGATTTGGCCTATTGTGCTTTTTTCTGGACTTTATTGCTGATTGCTGTAATAAAGACATCTCACATTAATTGGTTTAGACGGCATATCTACCGCCTTCCGGAATTGAAAGAATAATTAAGAACCTTTTTACAGAAACCGCCTTCATGGCGGTTTTTTTATGGATTAAATCATGCCATTTAATAAGACTTTCGAGATGGCATTCATCGTTGGCGCAGCTCTCCAGGCGAACTTCGCCACCGTGATGGATAAAGCCCAAAAGAAAACGGATTCACTTACCCGTTCCGTTAAAGCTCTGGATCAGATGACCGCAGACGTTAAGGGTGCCGTCGCTCGCAGGAATGCGACTGAGGCTGCTAAAAAGGCCTGGGTTGAATCGGCAGCTCAAGCAGAAAAGTTTCGCCAGCGACTTCTCGGAATGTCCAGCCCGTCCGAGCGATTGGTCAAAGAGTTTGAGCGCTTAAATACCGTTTCGATAAAGTCAAAACAGGCATGGTTAGAACAGAAAAACGCTCTTGTTGCCTTTGAAAATTCCGCAAAAACTGCCGGAATGACAATGGGACAGCTAATTGCCAAGCAAGAGCGGTTTTCCAAGCTTTCCGGGAAAGCAAATCGTGGTCTTGAGCGTTACCGGGACGGACGCTCCATGATGGGAGACAACGTTGGTTATGCTTCCACAGCCGGCCTGGCGCTGGGTGCAAAAATGACGTCAATGGTTCAAACCGGAGCCGGGTTCGACTCGGCGATGGCGAGAGTTGGCGCTGTTTCCGGTGCATCAGGAGAAGACCTTTTGGCGCTTCGAGAACAGGCAAAAGAGCTGGGTAAGTCCACTGTTTGGTCCTCGTCTGAAGCGGCTTCCGGACAGCAATTTTTGGCTATGGCCGGTTTCAGCAAAGATCAGATTTTGAAATCCATGCCGGGGATGTTGGATTTGGCTTCAGCTGGTGGAATCGATCTCGGATCTGCAGCTGATATTGGCTCGAATATTTTGACCGGTATGGGGTTGGATGCTTCTGAAATGGGAAGAGTTGGGGACGTCTTGGTAAACACGTTTACTAAGTCCAATACCAACTTGACCATGCTCGGCGAAACAATGAAGTATTCCGCCCCGGTGGCTAAATCTCTCGGTGTTTCTATCGAGGAAGCCGCAGCAATGGCTGGAAAATTGGGTGACGCTGGTATTCAGGGCTCCATGGCTGGCACCACCCTCCGAGCAGTAATGCTCCGATTGTCAGCGCCGAGCAAACAGGGCGCGGACGCCCTTGACGCATTGAGAGTTAAAACGACCGATGTTGCAGGCAATATGAGGAAGATTCCGGACATTTTGGCCGATCTCAACCGAGCAATGGTCAAGATGACCGATTCTCAGCGTTCTGCCTATACAAAAGCAATTTTTGATACCGAAGCGATGTCCGGAGCTTTTGTTCTCATGGAACAAGCTGGTTCTGGAGCTCTTCAGGAGTTTGCCAATAACGTCAAAAAATCGGGTTCGGCCTCAGAGGTTGCCAGAAAGCAAAACGACAACCTGATCGGAGACTATAGGGCTCTGACAAGTGCTGCGGAAGGAGCAAGCATCGCTTTTTACGAAAACCTTGAACCTGCCCTAAGAAAAATTACGCAATTAGGAACAGAAGGATTAAGTTGGCTTGGCGATGCAATTAAGGAATATCCAAATCTGTCGGCCGCCATCGGTTACACAGCTGGAGCCATTGGGCTCCTTGCAACAACTGCGTTGCCTGTTTTTACTCTCTTTAAAACAGGTTCCTTTATTGTCGGAGGACTAAAAGCTGCTTTTGGTGCTGCACAGGTTGGAATGGCAGCGTTTAATGTTGCGGCATCAGCCAATCCGATAGGAATGATAGTAATGGGCATTGCGGCAGCCATCGCTGCCGGATATTTGCTTTACGAAAACTGGGACGAACTTAAAACAGAGGCCGGAGAACTTTGGGAAGGACTGAAAGCTGCCTTTGGAGGCGTGGGCGAGTATGTAAGCGGTTGTTTTGAGACTGCGGCCAGCGGAGTAAAAACGCCCATTAACGCAATGATCGCCATGATTAACTCAGTCATTGCGACAATTAATGAATATGCAAATGTTAAGGTCCCTTCATGGGTTCCGGGCGTCGGCGGCGAATCTCTCGGTTTCCAGCTGAACCCGATTCCGGCCCTGGCCTCCGGCGGAGTGGCTACCCGATCAACGATTGCGCAAATCGGTGAAGGCTCGGAGCCTGAAGCCGTGTTGCCGCTTTCTCGATTGAACGCAATGCTTTCCCCGGAACCTGCAGCTCCTTCTGTCAATGTGAACTTGAATATTAGTGTTAACGGTTCCGGCAGCCCGGGTGCGGATATTCAGCAGGCTGCCTCTGCGGCAGCATTCAATCTGAAACGCGAGCTGGAGCGTCTTTTGGCTGATCAACGCCGTTTAGCTTACTGAGGTTGATATGTACAAAACTGTCCAGGGAGATACTTGGGACATTATTAGCAAAAAGGTCTACGGAACTGAAAAATACATGACCCGTCTGATGCAGGAAAATCCGGAGCTGTCTGAAATCGTGATTTTCCCGGCCGGAGTTCAGGTAAAAACGCCAGAAATTGAAATTCCTGCAGATACATTGACAGGCCTTCCGCCTTGGAAAAGGAAATAAAAATGTTTGATTTTCAAGCACGACAGGCCTATCTGCGTGTGCTGTGGGGACCTGATAAGGAGAATATGTCCGGATATATCAATCCGGACCTTCTCTCGTTTTCCTACCACGACAAGGATGGTGATGAGGCTGATGAAATCAGTATTTCATTGAAGGATGAGACTGGAAAATGGGCTGGCAGCTGGTCACCGGACGGAGGGATGGTGCTGCAGGCGTTCATTGCGACTGGCACACCATTAATTAAAGGTCCCGAGTTGTTTTGCGGGACCTTTTTCGTTGATTCGATTGAGTTCTCCGGGCCTCCTCGCACCGTTTCGATCCGAGCTGTTTCGATTCCTCTCAACAAATCGATCCGCCGTCTGGTGAAATCGAGAGCCTGGGAAAAACAAAATATTTCCGCGATTGCAAAGAAAATTGCAGACGCAGCCAAATTGGAATTGTTCTTTGATTCGGATGACGATCCTGTCTTCGATCGCCAGGATCAAAGCCGAGAGAGCGATTTGAAATTTTTGTCCCGCCTTTGTTCAGAAAACGGCCTGTCGGTAAAAGTGACTGACACCCAGTTAGTCGTTTTCAGCAAAGAAAAGTACGAAAAGAAAGATCCTGTCGCGATCATCGCAGTCGGTCAGGCCGAGCTCCTCTCGTTCCGTTTTTCGCAGTCCCACAGTGAAACTTATCGAAGCGTGACTGTTAGCTACAGGAATCCCAAACTTAAAAAGAAGAATTCGGCTGGTGGAGAGATGTTTGATAAATACGGACGTCCCACCAAGACCGCCGTCGCCGCTCGATCGGGGATGTTTGATGAGCATGGCCGCTTAATCAACAAAAAAAAGGCAAATCCGGCTGTCATGGAGTACACAGCAACAAATCCGGACGCCGACGATTCCGCACAGGAGTATCAGTGGAAAAAGCGTGCTGCCTCCGTTTCGGAGGCAAAACGTCTGGCGGAAGCCAAGCTCCGTGAGCTCAATGCAAAAAGCATTACTGCAGATATTTCGCTGGTCGGGAACCCTTTATTTTGCGCTGGAGAAGTAGTCCGACTGGAAGGATTCGGATCCTTTGACGGTAATTTTTACATCGATGACGTGACCCATTCTCTTGGCAGCGGATACACCACATCGTTGAATCTACACAGAGTGAAAACATGATTTTTGATACTGATCAGGACGATCGAAACATGGCCGTTCTCAAACTCGGAGAGGTCGTCGAGGTTTTGCCGGCTGAGCATAAGGCTCGGGTTGTGTTTGACGATGACGATTCAATTGTCAGTGATCCACTGCCGATCGTCGTTTTTAATTCCATGGAAAACAAGGACTTTCATTTGCCGGACATCGGTGAAGATGTCCTTTGTTTTTTCGGCTCGGCAGGCATGGAAGATGGATACATTATCGGATCGATCTATGCTGGAGAAATTGAGCCTCCGAATAATACAACGGACGTCCGGATGGTGAAATTTGCTGACGGCTCCTACTTCAAGTTTGATCGATCCGGATCAATTTTTGAGGCCTCCATTGGGACAACAAAAATTGAGCTGCAGAAAAATCAGGCCTCGGTCGAGACGTCACAGTTGGTATCAATCAAGTCTGCAGCCAACGTAAAAATTCAAGGAGCGGCTCAGGTCAACATCGAAACTCCCGTCCTTCAGCTCACCGTTGGAGGCACAACGATGAAATTGACTGGCAGCAACGCCACGATTGCCTCTCAGGATTTGACGTTTACCGGCAATGTCTCTGTAACCGGGAATTTGGATGTTTCCGGGACAGGAACATTCAATGGTCCTGTTACGGCTCCGGACTTTAATTCTTAATAGGAGTGGTTATGCCCAATGTTTTAGGTTGCTACGGTCCTATGCCTTTTTATTGCTCCGAAGACGCGATTTTTAACTACAAAGATCTAAAGACTTCGAAACAGGTTCGATGGGCCGAGCACGCCGTATATCTCGGCAAAACGATTAAGGAATTCCTGGGATTTTCTCTACTGGAGGTTTCATTCACTTTGCGTTTTGATGCCTCTCGTGGAATTTCTCCAAATGTCGGATTGCCGTTATTGGAAAAATTGATCGATCAGCATTTAGCGCGGCCTTTAATCATCGGCGGTGGTTATGTGGGCATGATGGTCATGGATAAATACGACGTCCAACATAGATTTTTTGGCAAAGGAGGCGGCTGCATTGTTGCAGAAGTTTCGATTTCATTCTCGGAGGTAGGAAGTGACAGCATTCTCGATCGACTTATCTGAGCAAACTGCAATCAACTTTGCTCCGGAGTCCGTAATTGAAGAAGTCATCCAGAACGTCAGAACAATTTGCTCGACGATTATTGGCACGGTCCCTCTTGATAGGGATTTTGGAATGTCAGTGGATATGCTGGACCGCCCGATTTCAATTGCCCAGGCGCTTTTTCAATCAGAAGTGATTCGCGCCTTGGCTCGATACGAACCTCGCGCCCGCTTCCTGAGTATCGAATATTTAGACGATTCGGACGTTGTTCAGGGCGTTACCAAACCAAAAATCAAAATTGAGATAGAGGAATGATATGAGTGAAACATTCCCCCGATGGGGGCTTCCGGACGTCAATTTCGTCGAGACTGATCCGGACAAAATTAAAGCTTCGATCATCAATCGCTATGAGACCGCCTCCGGGCGGTCTCTTGCTATGGGCGATCCTGTTCGGCAATTTCTATTGACGATCGCTTCCGAAATCATCCAGCTCAGACAGGTATTCAACCACGGAGCGCAGCAGAACCTTTTGAGTTACGCACAAAATCAATATTTGGATGCGCTCGGCGTATTTCTCGATTGTGGCCGTCAGCCAGCTTCCCATGCCGCTACAGAATTTCAATTTACGCTGTCCCAGGCATTGGCATCCGCCTTTGTTATTCCGACAGGTTTTCAAGTAACAAACGGCGATGTTACGTTTGAAACTATTTCACAAACAACGATTGCAGCAGGCTCCCTGCAGGCAACAGCGCAAGCGCAGTGTTTGGAAGCTGGAACTGTTGGTAACGGATATTTGGCCGGACAGATTTCAACAATTGTTAGCCCGTTGGCTTTCCTGGCCACGGCCGTCAATACGTCCGAATCATCCGGAGGATCGGATGAAGAAGATGATGAGAGTTATGCAGAACGGTTAAGGCTTAGACCTAACTCATTTTCTGTTGCCGGACCAGAAAAGGCCTACATATTTCATACGTTCTCGGTGTCCTCGGCAATTATTGATGTCGCGATTGATTCTCCGACTCCGGGCGTTGTCAACGTTTATACATTGCTCACTGGCGGGGAATTGCCTAAAGCGGCATTTTTGAATGAAGTCGAGAACTACCTTGCCAGCGAAGAGGTCCGCCCCCTCACGGATGAAGTTCATGCTCTAGCGCCTACCGCCTCTTCCTACAGCGTCAATGTGGATTATTACGTGCTCAACTCTGACGCCGTAAAGCTGGATTCGATCAAAGCGGCAGTTCAGGCAGCCGTGAATGATTACGTTGCGTGGCAACAATCGAAAATCGGCCGTGATATTAACCCGGACGAGTTGATTAAACGGGTCCGCGACGCAGGAGCTGGACGCGTCGTTCATTCGACTCTAACTCCGGTTTTTAAAACATTAACGAAGAGCGAAGTCGCTCAATGCTCGTCCGTTACGGTCACTTTTAAAGGTTTGGAGGATGGCTAATGAAAAAAATAGATGACGTCGTCCTCAGTGACCTGCTTCCATCAAGCATTGCCGAGGACCGACAAGTTCAAAACTCTGCGACAGCAATAGACCCGGAACTGAAATCAGTTGCCGAGTCTTTGTATGTGGGCGCAATTTACGCGAATGTGGACAAGCTCACCAGCACGCAGCTGGATCATTTGGCATATTGCTTTGACCTTACGACATGGCGCGATTCATGGCCACTAAGCCAGAAACGTCTAATTGCAAAAACCGTGGTCGCTCAAAAATGCCGAATGGGAACCCTGAGCGCCGTCAAAAAAGTCCTTGAATCTTTGGGTTCCGCGGTTTCCATCACGGAGTGGTGGCAGAAAACTCCTAAAGGCACGCCGCACACGTTCGATGTCATTGCCTCGGTCAGTCAGATTTCCGGAGGCCTTCCTGGGGAAGCCCAGGAGGATTTTTTCCGACTGCTGAATGAAGCAAAACCTGTTCGTTCGCACTACACATTCAAATTAGTTCAATCGTTGATGGGGCAGGTTTCCGTTTCCGGAACCCTGCGCTCTGCAACGTTTTCGAGTTGTTCTTGCGAACCGCCTCCTCTTTCTGAATCTTTGTCCGTAACTGGTCTCATCCGTCCCGTTTCTTACACCCACATTTAATCCACTCAAAATTTAGGAGAAAACTATGCCTAGCGTTGTTGTAACGTCGGCAGGCCTTGCCGCGCTCTTAAATGCCGAACAAAACGGCACCCTTCCCGTCAAAATTACAAAATTTGGATTAGGCACTGGAAATTACACGCCGACTGCTGACAAAACAGCGCTCCAGTCGAAATTCAAAGAGATCACGGCATTATCCGGAGGTGCTGTCGGGGATAACGTTATCCACGTCACCATGACCGACGGTTCGTCTGATGCCTATACGGCAAACGAAGTTGGTGTTTATCTCGAAGATGGAACGCTCTTTGCCTTGAGCTCGCAGCCAGTCGGCGCAATTTTGCAAAAAGCAGCGGGTTCCCAAGCTCTGCTTTCTCTTGACTTAGTTCTGCAGGGCGGAACAGGCGGAGTAACAGTTTCCGGAGGTACAAATTTCTTTAATCCTCCTGCGACTACGACAACAGCTGGCGTCGTTAAGCTCGCATCCCTTGATGAAATTACTGCAGGAACCAATACCACAAAGGCGTGCACGCCGATGGGTGTTTGGAAATTCGTCAAAAATTACGTTGCCAGCGCAATTGACTCTCTTAAAACTCTCCTACGAGCCGAAATCGCTACTGCGTGTTTAGCCGCTGTGCCGATTGGAACAATGTTGCCCTATGCCGGCGGTGAAGTTCCGGAGGGTTTTCTGCTCTGCAATGGCGCCAGCCTAAGCAGAACCGAGTATCCAGAGCTTTTCGCAGCAATCGGCGATCGCTGGGGAAGCGATTCCTCCAGCACATTTAAATTGCCTGATAGCCATCATCGTGTTTTTGAAGGAACCACGGTACTTGACGAGGTAGGCAACTATGTCGAGGCGGGATTACCGAATATTCCAGGAAACATCTCGCACCTGCGAGAACAAGGCCAGCCTCAGCCTAACGGTGCTTTCCAAAGTTACGGATGCGACTATGGCGTCGAAATCGTAAGGAAAGCCGGAGAGAGCCGCCCTTACGCATGGGAGACGGTAAAGTTTTTAGCGAATCTCGTTTCTACTGTATATTCCGACACTGTAACAACGGTTCAGCCTGCCTCACTTAGGATGCATTGCCTCATTCGGTATCAATAGCGAATAAGGCAATAAAGCTGTAAAGCGGCGGGTTGGTTGTCGAAGCTCCGAAGAGAGAAGAGTTTCGCGAGGCATCGAAAGTCCAAGCGAGTGATCCGGATGTATGACTTTCATACATATCACGGTCAAATTTTCTAGGCCCTGTCCTAGAGATAAACATTGCTCCAGTAAGGTCGTGAAAGCCGTACTGTGATATGTCGAATTGATCGTCAAACCCTCGGCCACTGCTCAAGATATTCGGGAATTCTCAGAAACCGCGATTTGCTAGAATGAAAAAACCAAACTCGGTAGAGCATGACGAGAATGGAATTGGGGAGTTGCTGGTTACCTCTCCGATCTGTGCAGAAACCAAGCAAAACGGCTCTCGGATTGCACTCCGGAGCCGCCTTAAAGGATGAGATCATGCTTAGGTTTAAATCTCATGCCTCTAGTATAGCAAAGCGTGGCAAACGATGGTTGCTTAAATTGGTCATCGCGTTGATTCTGCTGATAATATGCTAGGCACTTAGGTAAAGAGCCCCAAGGCGAAAGCTGCGGGGCTCAAGTGTTTCTAACCGAATATCTCCTTTCTCGCCGGTACTTTTCTGATGGGCTCTAAGGTTTGGGCCGAAGGGATAAGCATCAATTATCAGCAACAAATTAATTTCTCTAGCGGAGAGGTTTCTGGGAATTTTGTTGACTACAGATTGAATTCAACCGCTATCAATTCTGTGTACGGCGCTTCAGACACAAATCAGCCCGAAGCCGTGAGAGTTTTGTCTCTAGTTAAAGCGTATTAACCAGTAGCCTCTGATTGCTGCCGGCTGGTTTGTCGTCGACGCTCCATAAATCGGATTGGAGCCCGCAGCATTAAAGTTAACAATCCCCGACGCCGTCCCCGGTTCCCGCATAATTGTGAATGTCCACCGAGTGCTCGCGCTCAGGGCGCCACCAGCTGTGGTCAATGGATCGAAGTAGCCGGCAATGTTTGAGAAACCCGTAATATTCGGTTAGAAAGCCTTAATCAGATTCAGACCAAACAAGGCATTAACTTTAATCTCGGTTAGATTGTCCTGATACAAGGAAGACGATCTCGAAGCGTCAATGCACGGATCACACGGAATATTGTTCGCAGTTTCCTGGGCCACTTGCATTCTCGTTTGCGTAGGAGCGTAGTAATACAATGCATCTAAACCGCCAGCTTGTTCGCCAAAAGACGGCAAAAACGATAAACGGCCTTTTATATTCGGGAATTTTCCGAGATCTCCGCCGAGCCCCGTGGATTATTGGCGGAGCTCGACTTTCCGGCTGTGCCTGGCACAGATTAAAAATGACATCTTTTTATTTCGGAGAGCCTGAAGCGCCTGGCTTCTGACTTAAAACTTGAGCGCATCGAGCACATGTCTCGATGTAGGCGTGCCAGCTCAGCATGACTTTTTGCCTCGGCGCGAAAAAATCGGTTCGTTGATATGCTCAGCCAACTAAGTGAGCTAAACACGCCTCGGCGACTTCAAAAGTCACATCGTTGTCGGCGAACCAGCTCCGGCCAATAGAGCGAAGTCCATGGGCTACGAGTTTGTGTTTAAATTCCGGCTGGTCGTGAAGCCATTTGGCCATCGCTTGCCCGGATATATGCCGATTTTTATTGGTTGCTGGGAAAAGGAAAGGACTTCTCTTGTTTTTCCGGATAGATTTGGCTTCGTTAATTAGCGATATGAGGTAGGGAGTCAACGGAATCCGGTGGGTCCTTTTCATTTTCATAAATTCCGCTGGTATTGTGATCGCCTCCTCGGAGATCCAGTCTATTCGGATGGAGACTACTTCTCCCGGACGAAGTAATGTGGCCAGTGAAAAATAAAAGAGCGCTCTGTATTTGGGCGGGGCCTTGGCTTCTATTTGCGAGATTACGATTGGGAGTTCTTTCCAATCAATTGACGGCATGTGCCGAACCTCGGGAGTGGCAAATACTTTTGTGATCTTGGCTAGCGGGTTTGAATTTAAAAAACCGGCATTCACTGCCATATCAAATATTTCTCTGGTCCGCATTAGGAGCCTTTTGACGGTGGATTGTTTGCCTGCTGCCTCAATGGGTTCGACTAATTTGATGAGGATAGGGGGATTTATTGAATCTAATTGTCGGTTACCAATTTTGCTGACAATGTATTTTTCGAGACGGAGTTTTTCGTCACGGTAACTTGAAATCCTTCCTTTCTTTTTATTACACCAAAACTTGAAAGCATCTCTGACAGTGTAAGAACCGGAAGGTTCAAGTTGTAATTCCAGTCGTTTCTTTCTCGCCATTGCTCTTGCCTGCAATAGCGAGATTTCTGGCCAGTGGCCCAAAGTAATGTCGAGGACCCTGCCGTTCTGGGGGATCCTGACAACCCAACTTTTAACACCCGATTGCTGCACCCTGAGCGCTAGTCCAGCTTGATCGGTAATTTGATAGCGCCGTTCCCTAGGCCGAAGGGCCTGTATTTGTTTGGAGTTCAACATGTCAAATATCGAAAAATTAAAAACAATGAAAACAGTTTTCGTCTACGACGAAGACGGTTTCTATTGTGGGACGCATATTGCGCAATTGAATCCTCGGAATAAAAGTTCCTGGCTGATGCCGCCGCATTCTACAAATGTCGACCCAAATGATGAGGATGGTTTTTTCTTCAAAATTAAAGATCCCGGGAACCCCGAATCTGGATGGGACAAAATACCTTATCCGTCGACTGCAGAGGACTTTTTAGCGTTGAATATTCCTCACGAATCTCGCACCAAACGAAACAATGATCTGAGAAGACTGCTTAGTCAGTTTGCGCAAAATGATCCGGAGCATTATCGAGAGGTTTCAGTCAATGATGAGTCTGGCAAGAAAATTGCAACTAAACTCGAAGTTATCCCCGAACCGACTCCTGAAGAATTAAAAGAACGCGCTGCCGCGGCCGTCCGTTCTAAACGAGACTACTTACTTTCCAAAACCGACTATTTAGTATCGGGAGACTACCCTATTTCTGCTGAAGACCTTGTAAAAGTTAAGGCTTACAGACAATCACTCAGGGATATCCCAGCGCAGGCGGGATTTCCAGAAACAGTGATCTGGCCAAACGAGCCTGAGTACACAATTCTCTCTGCATAGGAGGATTTATGTGGGAGAAATTCTCAGAATTATTCTCGACTCTTCAACCTGAAACAGTAAAAGATACGGTCATTGCTGTGTTTAGCTGCATCGGAGGTTTGTTAGGTGCCTTGATGGGCGACCACCTGTATCTACTGCAATGGTTAACGTTTTTCGTTGTTGCAGACTGGTTAACTGGGTCCTATGCAGCTAAAAGGACAAAAACTTATTCCTCAGCCATTGGTCATGCCGGAATGGGACGAAAGTTGTTAATTATTTTTATCGCTCTCGGTTTCCATGGCGTGGATCAAATTTTAGACATGCCCTTCATTGGGGTATGGGCAGTGGGTGCCCTGGCGATCAATGAACTGATCTCGATATTGGAAAACATCGAAAAAGCAGGCCACGGTTCAATTATTCCACGATACATTCGAGACGCATTGGACCTAGTTCGTCAAGAGCACGAGAACAAAATTAAATCAAAATTGCCTACAGGAGTAAGGGATGAGTGAGCACTTTAAGCCGTCCGAGTTTGAATCTAAGGACGGTAAACCGAGCCCGTGGCCCGATGTCGTTGACCCGGGCCTTTATTCTTTATTGGAGGAAATCCGGGCTGATTTCGGTGAACCTATTTATGTCAATTCTGGGTATAGGTCACCAGAACACAATAAGAAAGTTGGGGGAGTGCCGAACTCCTATCACGTCAGAGGACAGGCTGCGGATATTAGGCCGAAGCGATATCGAGATCCGGAAAAATGGAAGCGAGCATTAGGCCGTTTAAAAATTATTGCGAACAGGCGCTGTAAGGGAGGAGTAGGTTTCTACTCCTCTTTTGTTCATGTGGATTTGGGACCGGAGCGAAGATGGAATGGTTAGAACATTGCTGATTGTCGCCGGCCTGGCCGCTTCGTGTATTGCCGGATATCATGTTGGCCAACAAAAAATGGAGCTGCAGTGGACCCAAGAACGTGAGTTAATGCTGCAAAGCCAACTTTCACGTCTACAGGAAAAGGATCGTGAACTTGCAAAACTACAAACTACTATTACTACTCTTAATGACACTGCTCTCCGGGTGCGCGAGCGAGACGCCCAGATACAGCGAAAACTACAGTCCGAACTTGGAAACTGTAGTAGATTTAAATCAGCACTGGAGCTCTCTTCAGCAGCTCTTAGCCGATGTGCAGAACGCGCAGTCAGCGATAGAAAGCTCATTGAACGCTGCGCAATCCAATTAAGGAGATAAGATGGACATTCAATTGAACGATTCTGAGCGTACCCGATGCGAAGTTTGGACCCGCGTGATGGGATACCACCGTCCGATCTCTTCATTCAATATTGGGAAACAGGGGGAAGTTGCCGAAAGAAAATATTTTTCAGCAGAAAAAGCAAAAAATGGAGCTAAAAAAGAGTTTTAATTTTTGCAATTTGTTGAGTTAAAACAAAATTAGTGTGCCGTCCACTCGCACCAATATCTCTAAGGAACTTTGCGTTCCAGTCATCCCGATTTTCCCCCTGCACATAAATAGAGCTAAATGGAGCATGAAATAGAGATTTAGCGAGAATTTCTAACTTTGCATTTTGATAACAAGTTCAGTCGTGTTCTAGAACTCTTTTTACAGATGAGAACATTTCCTTTTAAAAGGAATGAGGCTTTACAACTAGAATCACCACAGAATTTTTGGTTACACATAGGTGAATTCAATGCTTACAAAAGAACAAATCGAACTCGTTAAGACTACTGTTCCTGTCCTTCGCGAACACGGTGTAGCCCTCATCTCTCATTTCTACAAAAGAATGCTTTCTCACAATCCGGAACTGATGCAGGTCTTCAATATGGGTCATCAGCGCGCCGGTTTCCAGCAACAGGCTTTGGCCGGCTCTGTTCTAGCTTATGCAGAAAACATCGAAAATCTTAAGCCGCTTTTAGGCGCTGTTGCTCACATTGCCAACAAGCACGTTTCCGTCGGCATTCGCGCCGAACATTATCCAATCGTCGGTAAGCACCTCATCGCCTCTATTAAAGATGTACTCGGCGAAGCCGCCACACCAGAATTAATTGATGCTTGGACTGCTGCTTACACACGGCTCGCTGACATCCTTATCGGTGCAGAGAAAAACATTTATGACAAAAACGCTGTTGTTGAAGGCGGCTGGACAGGCTGGCGTTTCTTCAAGGTTGCTGAGAAGTCCAAACAGACAAACGATGTCACTTCCTTCAAGCTGGTTCCGGTTGACCACGGCAAGATGCCTGACGTTAAGGCCGGTCAGTACATCTCCGTTCGTGTCTTCGTAAAAGGCCAGGAACTGATTCAGCCTCGTCAGTACACAGTCGTTAAAGCTGACGCAGCATCCTTCACAATCGCTGTTAAGAAAGTTGAAGCCGCAGAAAAATCTCCTGCCGGCATGGTTTCCAATACCCTTCACAACGACATCCAGGAAGGCGATCTCGTTGAGGTTTCTTTCCCGGTCGGTGAATTTAATCTTCCCGAAGGCGACGGCAGCCTCTGCCTCCTTTCCGCCGGCATCGGCATCACTCCGTTGTTCGCCATGCTGAAAGAAGCGGTGAAGAAAGACCCGACTCGCAAGATTTCTTTCGTTCACGTCTGCAAGTCCAAAAAAGCCGTTCCTTTCTCCGATGAGATCGATCTACTCGTTAAGGAAGGTACTGTGACCTTTGAAGTTTTTGAAACTTCTGCCCACGGTCGTCCTTCTGAAGAATTCTTCAAGCACCTGGCAGACAAAGACACGAATTTCTGTGTTTGCGGTCCTGTTCCCTTCATGAAGCTTGCTGCTGCTGAACTCGTTAAAAACGGTGTTCCAGCAGAAAAGATTCACGCTGAAAAATTCGGTACCGGCGCTATCTAATTCGTCCGAACTTTTCTAAAACCTCCCTGCAAGAACTTTAGAAAAAGAAGTAGTGAGAAGCCCAAACACCTCGTTTGAGCTTTTCTTTAGACCGAAATTCCAGAAATCTAATCCCCCATTGCAACTAACAATAGGTTGTTTTTAGAACAACACGTTAAATGAGCGAAATTCCCAAGAGGCTCATTAATTTTCAGAGAGGAAACTTCGTGCGGTGAAAATTTGTTTTTTGTTATTGCCATGCGCTCAGAGAGAGGTTTCATCAAATATAGGCATAAGTACTAATGAAAAATTTCATTAAGTGAAAATTAAGAATCACAATAAAGAAACTTATGACTAAAAAATGAAATTCATGCCATATACCTAAAATTCAGTAGTATTATTTCCTCAATCTTGCTAATATCTCCATGAGCCTCATTGTTTCTTGAGGAATCGCATCCTCAATTGAATACTCTGATCCTCACCCGATAACCACATCTTCGGAAGAACAATATGAATAAACAGCAATTGATCGAAATTATTGCGGAAGAAAATGAAATAACTAAGGACATGGCTACCCGCACGCTGAATACAATGATTCGCTCTATTATGACATCTGTCAAAAACGGAGAGCCGGTCGTCTTAGTCGGTTTCGGAACCTTTCGCCAGGTAAAGAGGAAAGCTCGTGTGATCTGTAATCCCCATACGGGAGAGAAGCTTGAGCTGAAGCCCCGCAGCGTCCCAAAATTCGTTCCGGGTACTTTATTCAAACAGATCGTTGATGAACAAAACAGCTAATCACTGCTTTTGTGAACCGGATTAACGCTTATCTTTGATCCCGTAAATTAGATAAACGGTTTGCTCGGGTGAGAATGGTTTTGCTGCCGTTTTAGAAACCCTGAAGAAAGAATCCCTTCAATTTCAAGGTTTCATTTGAAGCACATACAAAAATCCCGAACTCTTTGGAGTTCGGGATTTTTTTGTATCAGAGCTGACTAATTGCTGAGATTAGAGTCTGCCGCCCTGCTGCTGGCCTTGGGGAGCAGGAACACCCTGCTGATACATCATGCCGTAGCCGCCGTGATGGTAACCACGGTGTCCGGGACCAAAACCGCCTCTTGGGCCTCTGGCGTGTGTGCGGGATTCAACGGCGTCGAACACTTTAACCTGTTCGGGCGTTAAAACTTTCATGAGCTCCTGACGAGCGTCGATGGCTTTCTGCAGGGCTTCAACACGAGTTTTCTGGAAAGCCAAACGCTGATTTAAAATATCCTGTCGTGTCTGACCTTGAACGCCTTGGGGACGTTTCATCTGATGATAGGCATCAACGGCGCCGAAATAAGCTTCAAAAGCTGGTTTTTGAGCATCGGTAAGATTGAGGGCCCCGCGCAGGTAAACTTTTCTTTGTTCAAAGCCAGGGCGGAAGTCTCTTGCTCCCTGAGCGCCTTGCGGGCCGTAGGACCAGCAGGGATATCCCTGCCGCATCATCCCGTTGGGACCATACTGGCAGCCGGGATAGGCACCCTGCGGATCGACTTGACAGCCGGGACCGTAACCCATCATGGGGCCGGCTCCGCAACCCCATGCAAATGCAGCACCGGCGGCGAGAGTAAGGGAAGCAGCTAAGGCTGCAGAAGAAAAAATCTTTTTAGTATTCATCGTTATCCTTCCTTTGAGATAAGCGCCAACTCAGCGCCCTAACTGCACTATATCAGGCTTGCTAAAAGCAGTTCACCGAAAAGTTAAAGTTTGTTTCGGTCTCTCAAAAAGGATTACAATTACGAACTTTTCACGCTAAATAGTTACATTTTTCGGTCGTTTGTAAATTCTCTATACTTGGGTTCTTCCGGAATTTTTTCTATTTTTTGTCGTGTTTGCCAATGGCCTCTGATTTTGACTTTGATCTTCCTCTCAATCAGTATTTTTTATCTGAAGTTGCGGAACATCTTGAATCTAAAGGAATAAATTGTCTTGATGATCTGATTGACGCCATGTACGGAGACCCGGAACGCTGGGCAACGCGTTTGGATCTAAGTAAAGAAAGGAGCAACGGAATCCTTTCTTGGCTTTATTCAAAAAAACTCGGCGGAGCGCCGATTGACTTTCCACCGGTTCTAGAAACAAGAGCCCGAGACCTTTCCAAATCTTATTACGGACAAAAGGTTGAAGATGTCGGCGCTCCGCTTTGGTCCGAAATCAATAAAAAACAAAAAACCGGCCGCCGGCTGGGACAGCCGCTTAAAAATAGTGAAATTCGTCCGCTTGAGTTTCTGACGCCTCCTAAGGCTTTGGACGGATCTTCCGGAACGAACCGAGGGGACCGGCAGGACTGCGCCTTAAACGTCAACACAGACACTGAAGCTATCCGCCTCTGGCTTAAAGCGAAAGGGACAAATGCCAACACTCAGGCAGCGTACCGAAGGGAAGCCGAAAGATTTTTACTGTGGTGTCTTTTGGAGAAAAGAGTCGCCCTTTCCTCCGCGCGTTTAGAAGAATGTTCAGAATACCTCAAATGGCTCGAAATGATTGGGAGAGAAACGCCCGAAAACTGGCAGAAATCCTGGATATATCCTCAGGAAACTTGGATCGGACCGAAGAATACGCCGCGAGAATCACCGGATTGGAAACCTTTTAACTCTTCGCTTGCCTACACGAGCAGGAAGGCCGCCTCAACAATCGTTCGGCAGCTCTTTTCGTTCCTTCATAAGACCGGTTATCTGAAATTCAATCCTTTTGACCAGATTCCTGCGAAGGTTCGTTTTTTACCGGGCGAAGGCAAACCGAAAGAATTTGCCGACCGTTCCTTATCGCCGGCCCAGTGGGAAGAGATTGAGACCCATCTTGCTCAGCTGCCGCTTGACCTTGTCCGTATGCGCCTCGAGGTGCTTTTTGTCCTAGGAAAAGAACTCGGCATGCGCGCGAGCGAAATGATCAACGCGCGCTGCGGCTGGATTGAATACTCGCGTTTCGGAGATGAAGAAACCGTTGTCATTGATATCGTCGGGAAAGGTGACAAACAAAGACGCCTGCCGCTGTCTTCGGAGCAGGTCGACAAGATTTCTCGTTATCTCGCCGCCAGAAAGCGCCCTCCGCTTTTTGAACCTGCTGGGAAAGATGTGCCTCTGATTGCGAGCTTTCGCATCGGCAATAAAGGCGCAGATAAAGAAGGTTTATCGCGATCCGGTCTCTATATCGTCCTGCACACCTTCCTAGAGGAAGTAGCCAACGACGTCCGAAAGAAAAATCCGCGCGACGCCGCTAAGCTCCTCGGAAGTTCTCTGCACTGGCTGCGCCATACCTTTGCGGTCGCCAGCCTGGAGGTGATGCCGGTGAACGTCGTTCAAACAGCCATGGGACATGCATCTGTGAACACAACTACCAGATACATCTCTCCCGACCAGACAGAAGTCCTGGAAGGATTTAAGAAGCTTAAATCCTAATTTTTACGAGCGTCAGCAAGCGTCTTAGCCCACGTGATGAACAGATCCTGAAGAACGAGACGTTTGCTCAAAGGATGATCCTTGCTGCAGTTAGCCCGCATCAGCGTCTGGTTAAAAGGAACCAGCTTCTGAAAATCCGTGCCCTGCACCTGACGTTTGTAAGCTTCAAAGTGTTCCGGAAAATACCTCGGCTCGGCGCCCGAGAGTACCGCCATCAGATCCCAATACCATCGCTGCATGATAGAAACGACAGGTCCCACCGGTATATCCTTTTGAAAGGCTGACAGAACTTGAACACTGGACAACGCAGAACCTAAGGCAAGCATTTCCAGATACTTAGCTTCGTCTTTTTTATCCAGTGTGAGGTTGGGGTCGGCCTCATGAATCAGAAGCGGTCTGCCGCTTAAACGCGTGAGCTCTCCTTCAGGATTTCGGACCTTCTGAGACTTGAGGTAAGCAATGCCCTGCTCCCGCGTCGGAGGTGTGCAGCGAACCAACTGGCAGCGGGAACGGATCGTCGGAAGAATTGAGTTAATGTCGTCGGCAACCAGAATAAGTACCGCGCCTTCAGGCGGCTCTTCCAGTGTCTTAAGCAGTGCCGAACTTTGGTCGCCCGACATAGAGTCGGCCGGATAAATAACGACGGCTCTGTGACCCGCGCGATGGGCGGTCACCGAGAGATATTCACCGATGCCTCGAACCTGCTCAATCAGAATTTGTTTGGACAGGCTTTTTCCTTTCGGAATTTCTCCGAACTTACCGTTCCAAGGTTCGGGGTGAAGCGCCGCCTCGGTTTCGCTTAAGACGTAGCGAAGGTCGGGATGGTTTCCGCTGAAAATAAGTTTGCACTCTTCGCAAATGCCGCAAGGCGCGCCGTCTACAGGGTGCTGACACACTACAGCTGCGGCAAAGCGCGAAGCCAGTTCAAACACGCCGCATCCTCGCGGACCGTAAATCAAAATGCCTCCGGGAAGTTTATTGAGCATCTTGGCCAAGACTTCCGCCGGCCGCTCAAGCCACGGATACGGGGCTAAACCCATGTCTCAACCTCCTTGAGCACTCGTGCGGAGACTTCTTCCGGCGTTCCCTGAGCATCAATGACGACGCAGCGCTCGGGTTCTCTCTTTGCGATTTCCAGATAGCCTTGACGCACTCTTCGATGAAAGTCAGCATCTTCCTGTTCAAATCGATCCAGCTTGCGGGACAAACGGGCCGCTGCAACTTCGGTGGGCAAGTCAAAGATGACGGTTTTATCCGGTTTGATATCCGGATGCACGAAGTTGGCGAGCATCTCAATTTCTTCCAGACTTCGACCGCGGCCGTAGCCCTGATAGGCAACGGAAGCATCCGTGAAGCGGTCGCAGAGAACCCATTTACCGGCTTCTAACGCCGGACGAATGATTTTTGTGAGATTTTCCTGACGCGCGGCAAACATTACCAGGAGTTCGCACTTTGCGGTCATCGGTTCATTCAACAAAAGCTCTCGGATCTTCTCTGCGCTTTGCGGGCCGCCGGGCTCGCGCGTCCTGACAAAATCAATGCCCCTCTCTTTGAGCGCATTAGCGATGACTTCGAACTGTGTGCTTTTTCCGGCGCCGTCAACACCTTCAACCGTAATAAATTTCCCACGTTTTATCATTTAAAGTCCTTGACTCCTGAGATACTTCTGAACGGCCGCATTATGCTCTTTGAGTGTCTTGGAGAATTTGGTCTGGCCGCTCTTGCCCATGGCCACAAAGTATAAATAATCCGTATCCGCCGGGTGTGCGGCTGCTTCAATCGCTGCCAAGCCCGGGTTGCAGATCGGGGTCGGAGGAAGACCCGGACGCGTGTACGTGTTGTAGGGATGATCGGTTCTCAGATGTTCCTTAGTGATTTTGCCGTTAAAATTCTCGATTCCGTAGGTTACCGTCGGGTCGGTCTGCAGCAGCATGCCGCGTTTCAAGCGGTTGTTAAAAACACTGGAGACTAAGGCCCGATCGGAGTTCTGACCGGTTTCCTTTTCAATAATGCTTGCCAGAATCAGCAGTTCATAAGGCGATTTAACAGCAACATTGAGAGAGCGTGTTTCCCAGGCTTTTTTAATGCGTTCCTGCTGTTCGCGGTAAGCGCGTCTTAACACCAGCGTATCCGGTGATCCCTTGGCAAATACAAAAGTGTCTGTGGCGAATTGACCCTCAGGATGCGTACCTTCAGGCGCATGAACAACTGTCATGACCGTTTTGAGGTCGAGCTCGGGATCAGCGTGGTCTAAATCTTCTGAGTTTTTAATGCGTGTCAGGAATTTGGCGGTTTCCGTGCCCTCGACCAGCGTGAACTTGCTCATGATCACGTCGCCGGAGGCGAACTTATCGATGATCTCTCGGATCGTGGAAGGGTTCGGAATTCGGTAATAACCGACATGAACCGATTTGTCCTGATCGTAAAAAGAGAATGCGCGCGTAAGAATCGACGGATCAACATCCGCCCCGGCTTGCTTGAGCGAGTTGGCAATTGAGCGGATCGTGCTGCCCTTGTCTACCTTAATCACGACTTCAGGAGGGTTGTCCTCAAAAGGCACGGGCCGCACGTTTACGTAATAGTAAGCACCGCCGAGAAGTCCGAACGCCAGCAAGGCTATAAGGCCGCAGGCGGCAAGCAGTTTGACCACAAATTTCATACGCTATTGAATTAACACAACTCAAACAGCATGATAGCGACAAATTAAGATCTGTCTGCTCAGTTTGTCGAGCAAGGAACCCATATTTGTTTTCGATCTGTTAATTTAATGAAATATTTGATTAAGGAGTAATGCATAAATGAGCATGCTTGAATTAAATTCCTGGACATTCAGCGAAGAACAAGATTTTGTATTTGTCGTTGTTCGCGGCGAAGACGCTGAAAACTTTCTCCAAGGAATGCTAACCCAGAATGTAAAGACAATGGGACCGACAGACGCTCGCTGGACGGCTGCTTGCAACCATCAAGGACGTACCGCCGCTACCTCTTTAATCGTCAGAATTCCGAACGGTTTCGGAATGCTTATGCCGAAATCCATTGCTCAGGACGAAGTTGATCGTCTGAGCAAGTTCATTTTGAGAAGCAAAGTCGAAATCGAAATTCTTCCCGAACCGATCACCTATTTCTGCTCCGACGACGCCAAAGCTATTGATCGTCCGTGCCCGGCCCTTCCGCGCGAATCGATGCAGGCCTATGTCGGTGATTCCGTCATCATTGTTCGTCTTCCCTCCAATGACGCACAAGGCATGCACGGCAAATTCGTGGCGATCGGCAAGATCCCTGATGACATGTACGCTCCGATCAAAGCACACAACCGCCTGGCTCGCTCTCTGATGGAAGAAGGTATTGCTTTAATCGAAAAACCCGAAGTGCTCGAATGGCTGCCGCAGGCTTTGAACATGGATTTGATCGGCGGTATCGCCTTCAATAAAGGCTGCTACACGGGTCAGGAAATCATCTCCAAGACTGAAAATCTCGGCAAGGTAAAGCGCCGTATGTTCTTAGGCGTTGCCAGAGGCGTTAAGGATCTCGACGAAGGCACCGAAGTCTTCATGGAAAACGAACCGATGGGACGCGTGATTCAGAGCGACGGCGAACATTTCCTGTTCGTGCTGACTTATGAATACATGGATTCCGAACTTTATGTTAAGGATGTACCGGTTGAAATCCTGCCGCTTCCTTATGAAGTCACGGTTCCTGCCAGCGTGATCTAATCTAAACGCTTTTCTCTAAAAAGGCCGGAGTTCTCCAGCTCCGGTTTTTTTATTACCGTTTCTCTTTGGCAAAACTTCTTCGCCGCCTGTCGCACAACGCTTCCCGCTCCTTGATTAGAATGAAGGATTCTTAGATGTGTTTTACGGAGAGGAGATGCCGATCTCAAAATCGACGGAAAGAATATGGAAGCGACTCAATCGCGACCTGACCGGCAAGCCCTCCTACCGAGCCAACAAAACCGGCTCCTCTCGGCGATTTATTCCCAAAGAACGGTGCACGAATCCCGACACCCTCTCGTTTATCACAGAGCTTTTGCCCTCTGAAGATAAAGTCCCTCTACGAAATACCATCTACACACTGAGCTGCGTGCTTCTGGACCGCTCCGACTGTGATCGAAAACTCGCTGAAAAGTTCAAAACCGAATACGGCCGCACACATAACTTCGTACACAAGTTTGCCCAGGTTGTGCTCCCGGAAGAATTTGACCTTCTCGGTACTGTTTACCAATCCTTTTTAACAGAAGGCGTCAAAAATTCCACCGGTTCTTATTACACGGAGCGATCCGTTGCTCAAGAGCTGCTGGATTCACTGGAAGCAAAACCAGGTGCAAGCTTTTTGGATCCCTGCTGCGGCAGCGGAACGTTTTTAATACTTGCCCAAGAAATGGGACTGAAGATCTGCGGCATGGACAGCGATCCGATTGCCGTGATGATTGCAAAAGCCAACCTGATTTTGTCAGGTGCAAAAGAGTACCCCGATGTCCGTGTCATCGACTTCGTCAACCGCTGGAAAAGTGAAAGAAGGCGTTTTGACTTTGCGGCCACGAATCCGCCATGGAGCTCAAAAACTAAAAACGTTTACGCCGATGTCTCGAGCTTTTTCTTCATGAAAACGCTCTCGCTCCTTAAATCTGGCGGCAAGCTTGCCTTCCTGATGCCGATCTCTATGCTCAACATTGCTTCGCATCGGCTTTTCAGAGAGCATTTGTTTAGCGACTGCCGTCTTCTTGAGATCCGTAAGTTCGATACGAAATTTAGCGGCGTCCAAACCGATTTTGTTTCTATCCTTGCAGAAAAAGCAAAACCCGCAGAAAGGTTTCGGATGAATGAATCCGGAGAAATCAGAGAAATTCCGCTTTCGATTTTTCAGCTCACCGAGCAAAAGACGATTTTCAGCGCGACGGAACCGGAAGTAGAAATTATTTGTAAGATCCTCTCCAAAGGAGAGATTTCTTTAGCCGACAGCAAATGGGCGCTAGGCGTTGTGACGGGGAACAATAAAAAGCATTTAAAGACCAAGCCCGGGCTTGGCCTTGAACCGATTTACACGGGAAAAGAAATCCAGCCGTTCTGCATCGATAAACCGCGGTATTTCGTGCATTACGATCGAACCGTTTTCCAGCAGACGGCCCCGGATGAATACTATCGAACGACTCCGAAGATCGTGTACCGCTTCATCTCCAATCACCTCGTTTTTGCGGCAGAAAGAAACGGAGCGCTAGTGCTCAATAGCGCCAACATCCTTATTCCTAACGTTCCGGAGCTTTCTTTTGAGGCTCTGCTCGCCCTTTTAAACAGCAAGGTCTACTCTTTTATCTACCGAGTGTTGTTCGGTCAAATCAAAGTGCTTCGCAGCAACCTTTCGCAACTGAAGCTGCCGAGCATTAACCCCCAGCAGGATGACGAGCTTAAATCGCTAGTGCTGGCGGCAGAAGCAAATTCCACAGAAGAGATCAAAGAAGAAATCAATCGTGCCATATTTAAACTCTATGGTTTGGATGACGAAGAGATCGCCGTTATCCGCAAACGGCTAGAGGCCTAAAACAAGTCGCCAAACAGTCAAAAATCGCTGAGCCAGTTGCCAGAAAGAACTTTGACACGGGCGCATCTTCCTTACCAACCTTGAACAGAGAGATCGGTGAAAAGTGCTGAATCAGAGTTTCCTTTCCTTGAAAAAATTATTCACAGAGTCATAAGACTCCAGCTTTCCGCTCTCAGCCTCCTTCATCGCAGCCAATGTCTCTGCATTGGGAACTTCGTAGTCAAAGGAAATTTTTTCTCCTCGGCAAAACCATCCAAGAAAATTCTGACAGCATCAGCGGTCGTAATTTCCATCATTTGCGCGACTTCATCTGCCTCTTTTTTGATGTTAGGATCAATCCGCAGTCTAAGAACTTCACTGTCTACAGAGACTTCTCTTAGTCAACTACCTCGGCCTGAAGGCCGAGGCTTGAAAAAGCCTCTAGTTGACTAGCCTCAGTCTGTCGTTTCGAGGACTACGTTGGGTGGGAATGCACAGGCACCGAGGGATGCAGATCCTAGTCCCGCGCTCTGCGGCCGACGGTTAAAAGCTCTGAGAGGTAGGAGCAGTGCTGTCGGCACGAAACCCCTTCTAACATTGGCGAAGGATCACAACCGGTCGAAAGACCGAGGAGATAAAACTTGAGAGTATTTGTCCTAAACAAACGCGGAAAGCCGCTTATGCCTTGTTCTCCGGCAAAAGCACGCCTTCTGCTTAAAGAGAAGAAAGCTATTGTGGTAAGGCGCACGCCTTTCACCATTCAGCTGACGATTGCGACCGGCGAGGCCAAACAGCCGGTGAGTCTGGGTGTTGATGCCGGATACAAACATGTCGGCCTTTCCGCATCAACGGAAAAGGCTGAACTTTATGCATCAGAAGTCGAACTCCGTCAGGACGTCTCTGATCTGCTCTCTGCTCGTCGTGCGTTACGGCAGTCCCGCCGTAGCCGCAACACGCGCTATCGTGCGCCGAGGTTCGACAACCGCATCCGCACCAAACGCAAAGGCTGGCTTGCACCGACGGTTGAAAACCGAATCAACGTGCACTTGTCACGCATAGAAACTGTTCTTCGACTGCTGCCGGTCACGAAGATCACCGTGGAAACGGCGTCTTTCGACACTCAGCTGCTGAAGAATCCGGACATTGCGGGGAAAGAGTACCAAGAGGGCGAACAGCTCGGCTTCTGGAACGTCCGCGAGTATGTTCTTTTCAGAGACGGACACGTTTGTCAGCATTGTCACGGCAGGTCGAAAGATCCGGTGCTCAATGTTCATCACTTGGAAAGCAGACGTACCGGCGGAGATTCGCCCGGCAACCTGATTACGCTTTGTGAGACGTGCCATAAGGCACTTCATCGCGGAGAAATCAAGCTAAAGGCCAAGCGCGGTCGGTCGTTCCGTGCGGAAACTTTCATGGGAATTATGCGGTGGGGAGTTCTGAACCGCCTGAAGGCGTCGCATCCGAAGCTGGAAGTGCACAACACCTACGGCTACCGGACTAAGCACGCGCGGATCGCGAACGGTATCGCAAAGTCGCATTGTGCGGATGCTTTCTGCATCGCCGGCAATTTCGGCGCCAAAAGGCTCGGCGAATTCTTCTTCCAGAAGCAGACGCGTCGGAACAACCGGCAGATTCATAAGCTTTCCATCCTCAAAGGCGGCATTCGAAAGCGCAATCAGGCACCCTTCGAAGTGAAGGGCTTCCGTCTTTTTGACAAAGTTGCCTGCCAGGGAGAAGAAGGCTTCATTTTCGGGCGTCGATCAACCGGGTACTTTGATGTTCGAAAGCTTGACGGAACCTGCATTTCGGCAGGCATCAGCTACAAGAAGCTGCATCTGCTGGAAAAGAGAAGAACCTATTTAACAGAAATTCGAAAGGAGGAGGCGCTTCCTCCCCCGCCTGAAGGCAGGGGTCTCCGCGCCTAAATGTGATGATTAGGTACATACATCGCAGCAACGTGCCATTTTCAAAATAATAACTAATCCAGAATCGAAAAGAAATCCCAACAATCTTGTCTTAGAAGGACGGTGCAGCCAATATGAACTGCGGCAATCCTAGGTTATGAAAGCTGAAGCAGTTCCAAAATTTCTTCGTTCGAAAGCTTCTTAGCGACATCGCTTCCTTCGAGCAGTGCGTCGGCAAGGTTCTTCTTCGTCTTATGAAGTTCGAGGATTTTCTGCTCAACTGTCTTTTCCGAAATTAGCTTGTAGATCGTCACCGGGCGTTTCTGTCCGATTCGATAAGCTCGGTCGGAAGCCTGATCTTCAACAGCAGGATTCCACCAAGGATCAAGGTGAATCACATAGTCGGCTGCCGTCAGATTAAGGCCGGTACCGCCTGCCTTCAGACTGATCAGGAACAACGGCATGTCTCCGTTTTGGAAGGTTTCTACAAGTTTCTTGCGCTGAGCGGCAGGCACCGAACCGTCTAAGTAGAGATATTCGATGCCGGCCTTGTCTAAGGCCTGGCGAACCAAAGCAAGGAAGGAAGTAAATTGGCTAAACACCAAAGCACGATGCTTGTTTTCTTTCAGCTCGCGAACCAGCTCCAGAAACACACGGATCTTGGACGACGGAATCGTCAGATGTTTGTCGACGAGCTCAGGGCTGCAGGCAGCCTGGCGGAGTTTTGTCAGCGCCATTAAGGCTTCAATCGGATTGATCTTTTCAGACTGGAGCCCTGAGAGGGTTCTCGTGCGAATGTTTTCATAGATCGCCAGCTCTTCTTCGGAAAGCTCGACCGGAACGATCAGCTCGGTTTTTTCCGGCAGCTCATCGAGCACCTCTGCCTTCGTACGGCGAAGGATAAACGGGCCGATCAGCTGTTTGAGCAAATGCTGCTTTCCCTTATCCTTCTTCTTTTCTATCGGAAGGATAAAGCGGTCACCGAACTGCTGGTATGAGCCTAAGTAGCCGGGGTTGGCGAACTCAAACAAATTCCAAATTTCCGAGAGATCGTTTTGAATCGGCGTACCGGACAAGAGGATTCGGCCTTGAGCGTTGATCTTCATCACCGAATGAGAAGTCTGTGTGGCTTTATTCTTGATTGCATGCGCTTCGTCTAAAACCGCCAGATTCCATTCAACCCTACTCAGCGCTTCGATCTCGGTATTGAGCACACCGTACGTGCACAAAATGACATCGTAGTCTTTAAGGTTTTTGAGGATCTCTTCTCGGTTGCCGCTGTTAAAGTCGGCAAATCTCAGACCCGGCGCAAACCGCACCATCTCCGACTTCCAGTTGTAGAGCACGGCGGTCGGGACCACGAGTAAGGACGGCCCTAAAATTTTCCTTCCAAGCAGAACGGCAATCGCCTGCACTGTTTTGCCTAAGCCCATATCATCGGCCAATATGCCCCCGGCGCCCCAAGTACAAAGCCGCATAAGCCACTCAAAGCCTTCTCTTTGGTATTGACGAAGCTGCGCCTCAAGACCTGAAGGAATAAAGAACTCAATCTCCTGGGCTTTCAGGATTCGTTCCTGCAGGTTCTCGTAGCTCTTGTCGCCCGTGACTTCGGAACCGTTTTCTTTGAGAGTTTCCAACGCGGTACCGCTGAATTTGGAAATCAGCAGTTCATCCTTCTTCTTAGAAGAAACATCTTCGAGAATCTCTAACTGTTTCAGCAGCTTATTTGTGATCAGAACGTATTCCGAGCCTTCCAAATGAATAAAGTTACCGACACGATCTTTGAGCTTATCTAGGATTTGGTTGATCTTGAGCTGGGTTTTGCCGTCAATGGAAACGGTGCCGTCCAAAGAGAACCAGCAGTCAACACTGTTCACCTTGAGCCTCAGATCCGGAAAGCTGATCGGAGCGCGCCTAAGCGTCAGCTTGGCGCCTTCCGGCCACTCGATATCTGCAATCTTGGAGGCTTCGCGAAGTATTTCCATGAATTCCAGGCACTTCAGCGTGTTCAGGGTCCAGAAACGACCTCCGCCCTGCCAAGCCGAGAAGTCTTCTAGTTTCTCGTTCATGAGCTCCCAGTTGGCTTTTTCTGCCTTGAGGTCACGCAAAATTCTCATCGGTTTGCGTTTAACTAAAGCTGCCAAGGTGTCCAGTCCCTCGCCCGGGGCTACGGTCAATTCACAGCCTTCCGCCGGACGCACAAAAGCTCTGACGTTAAATTCGGTCGCCGAGGAATCCGGAATAATCTGAAAAGTAATTTTGCTTGAAGCTTTGAGCGCCTCGAGAGCGGAAGAGGATTTCAGCAGTTCTGAAGAAACCGGAATTTCGCCGCTTATGTTCTCCAGAATCTCTGCGAGCTTGCCCTTAGCTTCACCTGGGAGTTTTCGGATATTGTTCAGCAGTTCTAGAACTTTGTGTTCTTTGTCGGTTATCTTATAGATAGTCAGGATACTTCCGTCTAATTCAAAAGCGTAGTGCGGATCCGTTCGTAAATTTGTTGCGAAGTCAATATTCGTCGTTGTTTCATAACTTCCGCCACTGTCCTTTTTGACTTCGATACGAAGACGATCTCGATGAATTTCAAAAGGAACTTCCGGTTCAAGCATCAGAAAAGTCCTGCCTGTGTCGGCAAGTTCATAAAGAACCTCGACACCTCTGAGTCGAGCGACTCGAGAGTTGACTCGGACAACCTTAGCGGCAGCGATTTGGTCGGCTTCATCCATTTCCGGAAGCATCTCAGCAAAAGAAGACATGGAGACCGCGGTACCTTTCGACCAGGTAATACCGTCTTTGGACTTCTGTCTGTATGGCTGAATATCGAACGTATCAATATCAACCAAATAAACAATGCGAGCACGACTAATTTTGGACGTCGGTTTTTTAAGGATCTTGCTGTAATTTAAAAGCTTGTCCAATCCGAACTGCCATTCCGAAAGCGTGGCGTAATGCGACAGCAGCGGAGGACATTTGAGTTCTGCCGTCAATTTCGTGACTTCGGGATCGTTTGGGTTGAGCGCATCAAGAGCTTGCTGAAGTATGTACTTCAAAGGCGGATTGTTCTCCTTTTTGCGCTTTGCCAAATGAGACTCGAGAATAGATCTGTAGTCCGCATAAGAGAATATCTTGCATAGCACAGCCAACACAAAAATCGCAAGGCTCGAATCATTCTCTTTTAATCTAGAAGCCATTGCTTCGTGATCGAAGGGTGTTATCTTTTCGGGATTATCGACAAAGGTAAACACAAGCGCGGCCATATCTGAGGCAATATCTTTTGAAAACTCCTCAGTTTTCTTTAAAAGGGAGGATATTTTTCTAGTTGTTGATGCCGAGCCTCTGTCCAAAAATAAAATCGCTGTCAGAAAGACATTTCGAATAGGTTTGAAGAAAAGAGGATTCTTGTAGTAAACAAAATAGTCCCGGTGATACTTAACATCTTCTTTTAAAGCAGATAGTATGCCCTTTTGACCCTCTTTGAAACCTCCCTGGGAAACCTGAAAAATTCCTTTTAATAAATCTTTAGTCCAGTATTCATCCGACAATTGGGCAAAATTAAAAGCACAGAATCCCGTCCTGTATAAATCATATTCACTTGCAAACCACGTAATCACGTCTTCGCGAATAGTGTCTCCGAGAGAGAGAAAGAGTTCTTTAGTGCCATCTAAATTAAAGTCTTCGGACTTATCGGCGCCCGCATCCATGAAAAGGTTCCAAGCTAACACTTTGTTTTCTTTGGATAGTCTTGTGAACAGCGGATGCCACTCTTTCCTGCAGGACATGGCTAGGATCAGGCCTTTCACGGTATTTGTGAACAAGGAACTCGGATGGTGAGCATCCCCTTTACAAGGGTTGAGAACCTCGTTCAAATCAGCGTTGCCTCTAAGCTTAAAAGAAGAAAGCTGCAAAAGAAAATCAATGTAAAGGTCTTGAACCTCATCTCCTCTTTTGAACACCCTTCCAAGCGTCCTCTTAGCTTCTTTGATGAATGAAGGCGTATAGACCTGAGCGTAGTCAAGAATCACTTCGGGTTTGATTGCGTATTTGCCTTTGTAGTAACTAGGAAAAGCAATTGCAACATTTTTATCCTGCAAAAGCTTAAGAAACCCATGAACGGACTGGCTGTTAACCGCCTGCTGAATCACTTCTTCAGCATCGTATTCATGAAAATATCCCGGAATAATGGAAAAAATCAGAGCGTACTTACCGAGTCGAGGATACTTGCTGAGCGGGTCTTGAACTAACATTTTGATCTCAGATAAGAAAGGTTTTTCAACTATACGGCAGATGCAGCCGACCTTGGCTTTTCAGCCATAAAAAAACTCCTCGAACCGTTAAGCACGAGGAGCTCCAAAAGCCTTAGCGTCTTACAACTTCTTTACGAAAGTCACCGATTGAGGACCGAGCCATTCGTAGTGACGTTTGATACCGTCCGCGCAGGCTGTGCAGCCTCCGCATTTGGTTCCGTCCATATCGACTTTGGCCATCAGCCCTTTGTCAATCCAGCGGCGCGCCATCGGCTCGATGACCGAGGGCTCGACCCGGAAATGCATTGCGATTTCCAGTTCGGAGACAATACGCCGCGCCTGAACGTATTCTTTTAATTCAGTTAATGTCACTGAGCTGCTTCCTTGCCTTTAATACGAAGACCGATAACGATCGAAAGAATCACCGCCAGGCACACGCCGATGCAGATCGAAGAATAAACCGGATGCTGGCTGAAGCGTCCGATCTGATAAACGATCGTCGCGGTTCCGTACCCCATAGCAATCGTCCATAGGGCCGCAAACGTTGTCCAACCGGCACCGACTTCGCGGTACATGGCACCGATCGAAGCGCAGCAAGGAATGTACAGCAAGACCATCAGGAGATAAGAGAATGCCCCCAAGTCTCCGTCAAAGAGGTGCTTCATCGCACGGAATGTACCGGTACCGACTTCCTGCTCAGCCGCCTGCTCGTCAACGTCAGTGAGATCTTTCTCAACACTGACGCCGAGAGGATCCACAAAGAAGTCTCCGAGCTCGGAGAGGTTTTCTCCGACGGATTTCACAGCTTTGAGAGCTTCGGCAGACAGACTGAAAGGTTCTTCCTCTTCTTCAGGTTTAGCCTCCCCGCTCTTTTCCTGATCCGCGGCGCTCATGCGATCGCCCATACCGGAATAAAGGCTGTCCAGAGTTCCTACTACGGCTTCCTTAGCAAGAATACCGGTGAAGACGCCAACGGCAGCAGGCCAGTTCTCATTGCTAATACCCATCGGCTGGAAGGCCGGAACAATGGTCTTGCCGATCTGAGACAGAACGGACTTATCGGTGTCTTCGTTGCCGAAGCTGCCGTCTGTACCCAAAGAGTTCAGGAAAGCCAAGACGGCAACGATGATGACGATCAGCTGACCGGCCTTGATGATAAAGCTCTTTAGGCGATCCCAAGTACGCAGCCCCAAATTCTTAAGAGTGGGCAGATGGTACGGAGGAATCTCCATCACAAAAGCTCCGGCTTCATCTTTAAGCGCGGTTCTTTTCAGAATGAAACCCGTAAGAATCGCCACCAAAATACCGATCAAATAAAGCGAGAACACGAGGTTCTGTCCGCCAAGCGGCCAGAAGGTGGTAGCAAACAGTACGTAAACCGGAAGTCTTGCACCGCAGCTCATGAACGGAGCCATCATCACGGTCGTAATACGATCAGATTTCTTCTCCATCGTACGGGCAGCCATAATTGCCGGAACACCGCATCCGAACCCGACAATCAGCGGAACGAAAGATTTCCCGGGGAGACCGAGAAAACGCATCATGCGGTCCATCACAAAAGCGGCACGCGCCATGTAGCCCGAGTCCTCAAGGAAGGACAGCGACAGGAATAAGCAGGCAATGACAGGGATAAAGGTCGAGACCGTCTGGATACCGCCCCCGATACCGTCGGCTAGAATAGTTTTGAGCCATTCAGGACTCCCAATGCTAGTCAGCAGGTTGCCAAAGCCCTGGACGAAGATGGCCCCGAAAAGAATATCGAAGAAATCGATAAAGGCCGATCCGATGTTGATCGAGAAGATGAACATCAAATACATAATGAAGAGGAAGATCGGAATACCGAGCCAGCGGTTCAGAACGATCTTGTCGATCTTGTCTGTGGTGCTCTGGTCGATCTCGCCTTTGCGGATCATAGAGGCGGCCGTCGCCTGAGAAACAAAGCTGTAGCGAACATCTGCCATCGCGATATCGAGGTCGCCGTTGTACTTCTGATTGATCTCGGCAATGATCTTGTCGACTTCGCTCAGGTCCACACCCTTCAGGTACTCACCCATTCCGGCGTCGCCTTCTAGGAGCTGCTCGGCCGTCCACTCAGCGCGTTCAACTTTTTGGGCCGAAAGAAGCTTAGCAATTTTTGCTCTTGCCTCTTCCACATCGTCCGCAAAAACGATCGGGTTCTTCGGAATACGGAGGTCATCAAGCTGGGCATCGATCGCCGCGCACAGCTCCTTTAGGCCCTGTTCTTTAGAAGCGACAATGCCGATCACCGGGCAGCCTAATGCTTCGCTCAGCTTATGCGGGTCAATTTCTATCTGGTGAGCAGCCGCCATATCCAGCATGTTGAGCACCACAATCATCGGAACCTGCATTTCCAGCAGCTGAGTCGTCAAGTAAAGATTACGCTCGAGATTGCTGGCATCAACAATATTGACAATCAGTTCGGCTTCATCCTGGAGGATATAGTCGCGGGCAACGCGTTCGTCCTCACTGGAAGCTGAACTCGGCTGCAGGGAGTAAATACCCGGAAGGTCAACGATTGTAATTTCTCTGTCTTTATAAGTGAACTCGCCGACAATGCGCTCGACGGTCACACCGGGCCAGTTACCGACCGTTTGATGGGAGCCGGTCAGGCCGTTAAAAAGAGTCGTTTTGCCGCAGTTCGGATTACCAACGACTGCAATGATATTTTTTCTCATAGCTTGATTCACTAGATCGGTTCAACGTCGAGAATCTCAATCTCGCCCTTTCGTACGCTGATCGAAGATCCTCTTAACTTGATTTCCACGGGGTCGCCAAGGGGAGCAACACGTTCAACCACAAAAGGCGTTCCGGGAAGCGCGCCGAGCGCCAGCAGCCTTTTACGGTATTCAATCAAACCGTGTCTAAAGGCTTTGATTACGCCCTTTTCTCCGGGCTTCATATCTCTAAGCAGCATTTATTCATCTACCTCTTTGTTCCAACGAACTTTGAGCTCCTTTGCAACGGGACGTCCTATGGCGACGTGCACGTTGCTGATCGCAACGACTACAGGGCCGGAAATAGTGACGCTGGAAACAGTCAGCGGAAGGTCTAAATAAATACCGACATCCGTCAGTTTGCGAATATCTTCCTGACTCAAACTGCCCCAGCTCACAAGATCAACGACTGCACCGACCGGTGCGTCAAGCAGACTGATCTCGAGGTCTTTATTTTTTTCCATGAATGCTCCTGTCGTTTTTTTGAATAAGGTTAAATAATAATAGTAACGATTCTCATTATTTGAGATTTATGTGATTTTTTTTATAAAAATAGCCCATAAAAGGCATTCTCCTAGGTGTATTCCCTCAGCAATATCTACTTTTTTAATTCGTCAACAGGCTACTCATCTGAAATCACACAGCTGTAGGTAAGAAAGAGCCTAACGAAATGTTTGTTCCGATAATTCAGGGGAAGGGCAATACATCAAAAAAATCAACCACAATAACCAAAATCAGAAATTTATTCTGCTGTGTGACTAAAAAAACATTTTTCTGACAAGCCCTGGGATTTTCGTCATTTTTCTCAAGCGGCAAGAGAGTCTGACACTATCAGGAAAAGAAACGGTTTTGAATAAACAATGGAGTTTTGACTTATGCCTTAATACCGTAAAACTGTGATTTTTTCTACCATTTTTCGACTCAAATTAATCAGAACAAGAAATTGTGATGTAAATAAATATTTCTATAAATGTAAATAACCATCCGTATTAATACTGTTACGCGACAGCATAAAATGACCACCTAACGACAATATTTTGGACCCACCGAT
>OOAW01000190.1_pt1 | contig 61513 bp, 64 predicted proteins | sample 1671861 | NCBI WGS metagenome assembly OOAW01 (sample SAMN06348200, study PRJEB24527) | human gut metagenome | reverse complement strand
AACCCCGGGTCCGAATTCTTGTCGTTTGTGGGGTACTTAAACTTGTCGTTTGACAGACAGAACTCATCGAGAAAATCAAAAATAGAAAACTGGGCGAACCTCATCTTTTGGTTTCAAGGTCGGCTTTTCTTCAATATGTTGATGGCCTCAAAGCCGGTGCGGAAAAAATGTTGAACCGCGGAAAATTTAACTAATCCGTGAAGAGTCATTAGGCTTGTCTTCGTCCAACGGAGACAAGCACAAAAAAGCAAAAAAAAACCGCGGTGAAGGGGTTCCGCGGCCAAATATTCGACGGACAAGGTCGAATGAACACTAGGAAATTCTATGAAACTGCTAACTCCTCATCAGATTCTGCAACTGCAGCCTGATTCTTTTTCTTAGCACCGTAGCGCACTTTCTGAGAGAGGAAGGCAATACCGAAGAGCGCAATACCGACAAGGTAGCCCCACCAGCGCTGTTCATACGGAAGGACGTAGCCGGAAATCAGAGCCGGGAACATCAGAACAACGGTAGCGGCAACAAGAATGAGTCTTTCAAGGATGTTGACTTTATCGATCAGCCAGCCCTGGATGGCGGAGGAAACCGCAACCATACCCAAACCTGTCATCGCAAAAATCATCAGACTTACCGGCAGGGATTCAATACCGATCAGAAGAATGTCGGAGTTGAACAGGAAGAAGACCGGGATGATGGCTGTACGAATATCGTAGAGGAAGCCCTGAACACCGACGGAGATCGGGTTCGCTTTTGCAATTGCGGCACCCGCGTAGGCGGCCAGACCGACAGGAGGTGTGTCGTCGGCCAGGATGCCGAAGTACAGGCAGAACAGATGGGCGGCAATCAGCGGAATCGCAATTTCTTGACCATGCAGTGTCAGACCAGTAGCTAACGTAACGATCACCGGAGCTGTTAGAGAAGCCATGATGATGTAGTTAGCTGTTGTCGGAAGACCCATACCCAGAAGCAGGCTGGCGACGGCGGTAATGAGGATCATCAGGAAGATGTTGCCCATTGAAAGCGCTTCGACAAAGGAAGTGATCTGCTGACCTAAACCAAGGGAGACGCAGCCGACGATGATGCCTGCGGAAGCGGTTGCCAGAGCGACACCGGCCATATTATTTGCACCTGCGGCCATGGAGTTCAGTGTGTTCTTAATTCCGAACTTGAAGGCTGCCCAAAGGTCGGCGTCATGAACTTTAGCAATGGCTACCGGCTGCAGGACCATGATGATAGCGAGCACGATAATGGCGCGGAAGACAGAGAGTTCGGCTGAGTGCATTTCCACCACCAGTTCCCAAATCAGAACGGCAAGCGGAATTAAATAATGAAGACCGTTTTTGAGTTCGACGAAGAACTTCGGCAGTTCTTTCTTAGGAAGTCCCCTCAGCCCCAGCTTACAGGCTTCGATGTGAGTAATCCACAGCAGAGCAATGTAGGAAGCGAAGGCGGGAATGGCAGCAGCCTTTGCCACTTCAACATAAGGGACGTTGACATATTCGGCAATGATGAAGGCGGCAGCACCCATAACCGGAGGAGCTAACTGGCCGTTCACGGAAGAAGCAACTTCAATCGCAGCGGCTTTCGTGGCCGGATAACCGAGACGCTTCATCAGAGGAATCGTGAATGTACCGGTGGTCACGACGTTGGCAATTGAAGAGCCGGAAACCATACCGGAAAGCGCGGAGCTCACAACGGCTGCTTTAGCTGCACCGCCGCGATACTGGCCGAGACCGGAAATCGCCAAACGTGTGAAGAAAGCACCGCCCCCTGCTCTATCGAGCATCGTACCGAACATCACAAAGAGGAACACAACCGTCGCGGACACATGCAGCGGAACACCGTAAATGCCCTGTGTATCCATCGTGATCTGGGAAATGAAGCGGGAAAGTGTTGCACCTTTAAAGGCCACTACGTCCGGCAGGTACGGACCTAAAAAGACGTAGGCGATGAAAGCACCGCAGATGATGGGAAGTGCAGGTCCCAGAACACGGCGAGTCGCTTCCAGCATCAGAACAATCAAAATCACGCCGAAGATCAAGTCGCGACCGATCGGCATGCCGGGACGCTCGGAAATACCGGCGTAATCAATCACGATATATAAGGCTCCGATAACGCCGACGATACCGATCATCCAGTCAACGATCGTCACGCGTTTCATTGCCAGAAGAATTCTGAGGTCCCAGCGAGACTTAAGTTCGGACTTAAGTGTCGGAAGGTTGAGATAAATCAGAGCAAGTGCAAAAGCCAAGTGAAAAGCTTTGACATATAAAGAGTCCAACAGCAGCCACGAAGCGGTGGACATCTGGAAAAAGGCCCAAGCCAATGCAACAATGTACGTCAGTTTGGCCGAGAGCCCGGTCTTATCTTCTTTAAGACCTTTATCTCCGAGCTGCTGAACCTGTTTTTTGTATTCGCCGATTACGTCTTCGGAGGCATTCTTTTTAGGCTGGGGAATGTAGCCCGGGATGCCTGCCTGCGGCAGCAGCATTTCTGTGTTCGATTTGTCCGTCATGTTGACTCCTTTTTACTTCTTAACGAGCCTCTAACGAGGTTCGCAAAGACCCGGAGTCCCGAGTCTTTGCGTCATTTAAAGCTGAATTACTTCACGAGACCTGCTTCTTTGTAGTACTTGAGAGCGCCCGGATGGATCGGGGCGGTCAGGCCCTGAAGCATGCTTTCCGGTGTCAGGTTGGCAAGAGCCGGATGCAGTTTGCGGAACTGATCGAGGTTGGTCATCACTTCCTTAGTAACGGCATAAACAACGTCGTCCGGTGTATCGGCGGAGGTCACTAAAGTGGCGAGCATGCCGACGGTCTTAACCTTGTCCTTAGCGTTGACGGCATCGGGATACTGATCCATCGGGATTTCCGTCATGCTGTAGTAGGGAGCTTCTTTCAGCAAAGAGGCGACTTCGGCTTCGGAGATCGGGACGATACGGACTTTGCGTTTGCCGGCAGTTGCTTCTTTAATGTTGCCGTTCGGATGACCGACGGTGTAGAAGAAGCCGTCAATACGACCGTCCTGCAGAATTCTGGGGGCGTCGGCGGGTTTCAGTTTTTCATCACGGAAATCTTTTCCTGGAACGATGCCGACGGCATTGAAGATGTCGGTGGAGTTAATGCGGTTGCCGGAACCCGGGTCACCGAGGTTAATGGTCTTGCCCTTGACGTCTTTAACGGACTTGATGTTGGCGTCTTCGGCAGCCACGAAAGTCACGGCTTCCGGAGCAAGAGCGAAAACAGCGCGGAGTTTTTTAACGGGTTTGCCTTCCCAAGCACCTTTGCCGTTGTAGGCCATGTACTGTGTATCGGCCTGAGCAATACCGAAGTCCAGATCCTTAGAGTCGATGGCGTTGATGTTGAACTTAGAGCCGCCGGTCGATTCTACGGAAGCACGGACACCGTACTGATCTTTCTTTGCGTTCACGATCTTGGCAATAGCGCCGCCTGTCGGGTAGTAAACACCGGTGATGCCGCCGGTACCGATCGTGACGAATTCTGTTTTAGCGAAAGCAGTAGCGCCTGCCATAGCGAAAGAAGCTGCAACTGCAAAGGGGATGAGTTTTTTGACGAACATGAAAGTCTCCGTTTGAGATTTAATTGTGTAACCAGTGCGTTTGCTGCTCAGCTTATGGCTTTCATCGCAGCGGACAAGGTCTCGATTTTTTTACTCGCAAACCCCGGAAAAGCGCTTCGCTTTTCCTGTCACTTTCATAGAAGCAAAAGGCGTGCCAACTTTTGTTCAAATAAAACGGCCTGAGAGTCAGTGAAATTGAACCAAAAGAGCTCACAAGAAATGATCAAAACTTATTGATGCGCACTCTTTTGGTGCGTCTGCACCAAATTAGGAGTTTTTCTACTGTGCACGGCCTTTTGTGCAAAGAATTTTCTGCTTGCGAACTTAGAATAGGTGCATTGTTTTTGAGGAGCATTGAATGAGTCAAAAAGAATTTGTAAAACCGGTTGGTTTAGAAACCCCTTATCGCCTCTTTAATTTAGGCGGCACTGCCTTTGTTGAGAGCAAACAAGGCGACGATCTGGATATCATGCCCGCTTCTTGGAACTGCCCGTTGGATTATGACAAGATGACGGTCGTCATTGATTCGACTCACTATTCCCGCAAGCTCATTGAAGCGAGCGAATACATCCTGCTTGCCGTTCCGGGAATGGGAATTCAGAAAGAAATTCTTTATTTAGGTTCCGTAAGCAAGAACGACAATCCCAACAAGATTGCCGACAGCGGTCTGAAATTCTTTACGCTTCCTGACTGCGACTTTCCGCTGCCCGAAGGATGCTCTGCATGGGCAGTCATTAAGCTGATCCGTGAACCGCACAACGAAAAGACTTATGACCTCTTCATGGGCCAAATTGTTAAAGCTTGGGCTGACTCCCGTGTCTTCTCCAACAACCATTGGCACTTAGAAGAAGGTCCGGATGAACTGCACTCTATGCACTATGTCGCCGGCGGTCACTTCTATGCGATCGGCAAACGCGTCGACGTCACGCTCTAATTACTAAGTTGCTTAGAATAGGTCCGTACCAACCCGGACCTATTTTATGCCAGAAACCACAAAAATCCAATCTGTTGCCATCCTTGGCCGCGGAGCCTTGGGCGTGATGTACGGAGACTTTCTCACTCCGCGTATGCCAGAGGGCTCGGTTTATTTTCTAGCGGACGCTAAACGCTGTACACGCTATCGTGAGCAGTCCCTCACAGCCAACGGCCGCCCCTGCTCCCTCCTTTTTGAGAGCCCCGAAGAGCTGAACAAAGCACCTGACTTGCTGATCGTTGCTTTAAAAGGGCCCGCTTTGGAAAGTGCTTTGCAAGGCATCAAAGGTCTGATCTCTGAAAATACCATCGTCATCTCCGTGATGAACGGCATCTCCAGCGAAGACATCATCGAGCAAGAACTCGGAACGCACAGGATCGTTCACTGCGTTGCCCAGCGAATGGATGCGCTTTTTCAAAACGGCGTACTGACTTATAAAAATTTCGGAGAGCTTGTGATCGGACTCAGTCCGGAACATAAGGGCGAGCCTGAGGTTCTCGATGCCGTTGTGGATTTTTTTGATAGAACCGAAATGCCATACGTTGTCGATAAAAACATCCTGCACCGCATGTGGTGCAAGTGGATGCTCAATGTCGGCGTCAATCAGACATTAGCCGTCTATAACGATGTTTTTCGTCGTGTGCACCAAGAAGGCGAAGCCAGAGAAACATTGAAGGCCGCGATGCGCGAGGTACTTTCACTTTCACAAAAAGAAGGCACCGGACTCACCGAACAAGACTTCCGAGATTACCTTCAGATCATCGATGAATTAAATCCCGACGGGATGCCTTCAATGCGGCAGGACAGGCTGGCAAATCGGCTGACCGAAGTCGATTTCTTTGCGGGCACAGTCATTCAAAAAGCTGCTAAATACGGATTACCCGTACCTATCAATTGCCGTCTGTACCATGAAATAAAAAGTTTCGAAGCTCAGTATTAAGGCAACTCATTTTGGTAAGTTTTGAATAAGCCTTCTGTCGAGCCGTCCTACTATGCTTGCAACTATGGAGGTAACTCAAATGTCTAATAACGTTTTGATTCTTGATGCAGGCTGCCAAAACTTCGGTAAAGGCGGCGAGCTCAACCATTATTTATCTCGTCTCGCTGAGGGAGAATTGACTAAACTCGGTTGGAATGTCGAAATCACATTGATCGACAGCCAATGGGAAATCGCTGCTGAAGCGGAAAAGATTAAGAAAGCCGATGTCATCATTGTCCAGACACCGGGCTGGTGGATGAGCACACCGTGGCAGCTTAAGCGTTATGAAGACCTCGTCTTTGTTCAGCCCGGCGTCGTCGGCAATGACGGCCGCTCTCATCTGCATCCCGATGACAATTACGGCAGAGGCGGAATTCTGACAGATAAGAAGTTCATGATCAGCAGCACTTGGAACGCTCCGAAGACCGCTTTTGACCGTAAGGGCGACTTCTTTGAAGGCCGCGGCGTTGACGGCGTCTTCTTCCCGCTGATTAAGGCTTTTGAATTCTTAGGAATGAAGCAGCTTCCGTCCTTCATGTGCAATGACGTCGTGAAGAATCCGCACATTGGAGAAGATGTAAAACGCTGGAAGGAACACCTTCGTCACGTATTCAAAATTGAGTAAGTAGTTAACACATAAACAAAATCCTCGGAATCTAAAAAACTCCGAGGATTTTTTGGTTTAGGCGAAACGGAATTCTGTCTTAGAGTTCCATTGCCTTAGTGGCCTTGTCCAGTCCGAAAGCTTTGTGAAGCGCACGAACGGCCAATTCCATGTATTTTTCGTCGACGACGATGGAGGTGCGGATTTCGGAAGTAGAAATCATCTTGATGTTGATGTTTTCTTCAGCCAGGATGCGGAACATCTTGGCGGCAACACCGGCGTGGCTGCGCATGCCGATACCGACGCAGGAGATCTTAGCGATGGAAGCGTCTGTTAGGATGCCTTCTTCACCGAGGTACGGTGTGACTTCTTTTTCCAAAACCTTCATGGCTTTGTCGAGGTCGTTGCGGCTGACCGTGAAGCTGAAGTCGGTCAAACCGTTCTTAGCTGCGTTCTGCACGATCATGTCAACTTCAATGTTGGCTTCGGCAATGTGGCCAAGAATCTTGTAGGCGATACCCGGGGTATCGGGCACGTGCGGCAATGTAATCTTGGCTTCGTTTCTGCTGAAAGCGATGCCGGAAACAACAACTTTTTCCATCTTGGGATCTTCCTCAAAAGTAATCAGGGTACCGGAGTTTGCTTCTTCATCTACCGGAATATCAGGGTCTGTCAGGCTGGAGAGCACGCGGGTCGGAACGCGGTATTTACCAGCAAATTCCACACTGCGGATCTGAAGAACCTTGGAGCCGAGGGAGGCCATTTCCAAAATTTCCTCAAACGCCACAACATCCAATTTGCGAGCGTCGCTGACCACGCGCGGATCAGTTGTGTAAATACCGTCGACGTCGGTGAAGATAAGGCATTCGTCTGCATGAAGAGCAGCTGCCAGGGCAACAGCGGAAGTGTCGGAACCGCCACGGCCGAGCGTTGTGATGTTGCCCTCTTCATCACAGCCTTGGAAGCCCGCAACAATCACAACCTTACCGTCATTCAGGTCGGCCATGATTCTGTGAGAATCGATCTCTTTAATACGAGCTTTGGTGAAGGCGTTGTCTGTCAGAACTCTGACCTGAGTACCTGTATAGCTGCGAGCCGGCACGCCTAAATTCTGGAGTGCCATCGCAAGAAGACCGATGGTGACTTGTTCGCCGGTGGAGGCGATCACATCAAGTTCACGGGGATCGGGATTCTTTTGAATTTCTTTTGCCAAGGCAATCAGGCGATTGGTTTCACCGCTCATCGCGGAGACGACAACTACTACCTGATGGCCGGCATTCTGCCACTTCGCGATGCGTCGAGCGACATTTTTGATGCGCTCAACGGAACCGACTGAAGTGCCGCCGTATTTTTGAACAATCAACGCCATTTTTTATCTGTATCTTTAAATATCGAAGGGGCTGGTCTTTGTTGTTTCAACCAGAACTAACTTTCATTTTATGTAAAGAATTGATAAAAATTGGCTTTCCTAGTAAAAGTTTGATCGTCCGTTTAGATGACCATCGCAACGTGCACGAAAACCAATAATCCGCTGAACAGCACGATGAGATAAGCAATCACACCGAAGATATAAATTGCCTTGAGTAACGATTTTCCCTTAAGGCGCATTGCCGCCATAAAGCTCAGTACGGAAAAAACGAATCCCCACAGATAGAGAATGACAGCACAAATTAAAAGCGCCAAACCTGCCGCGTCAAAGTTAGGATTTTCTCGATAGGTAAAAGCCATTCCTACGCCGTAGAACATCAGCGCCCAAAAGAGCGATCCGCAGACGAGATAGCCCCAGAAAAGTTTTCCTACGGAACGGTTGCCCGGGAATCCTTTGTTCAGTTCAGCTTCCGCTTTTGCCTTTTCTTTCTTTAACTCAGCATAAGAAGGCTGTGCAGGAACCGGCTGTTCTTTTGTTTGAGTGGTTTGAGCAGCGATTTCTTCGCTTTTCTTTTCCTTTTCTTTTGTGTCCATTCTTTTCCTAAATTAGTGTTTGGGATAGACGGCGAGTTCAACCAAATTTTGATCCGGATCTCTCAAGTAGACCGATGTCATCTCACCTTTTCTTCCATGGCGAATCACCGGCCCCTCAACGGGAACGTCAAGTTTGCGAAAAGCTTCAGCGATTTCACACGAATCCGAGTCCGTTTGGATTTCCAAACAAAAGTCTCCGGTACCCGGCACGGCAACTTTCGCTTCGGGCAGTAAGGGATGCCCGATTACATGAAGGTTGATCTTAAAGTGCGGGAACTCGATCTCGTACCTTTCGCCGTCCTTTCGAACCGGCAGTCCGAGGAGACGATAAAAAGACACCATGGCTTCCGGCTGAGCCGTCGTCAGACAGAAATGATCCAGTTCCAAAATTTCAAAAAGTTCGGAGGGCACTGAGCATCCGCCGATATAAATCGGTTTTCCTTCCTGCAGAACAATATCTCCCTGCTTAAGCTCGGGATGCATCTGAAGGTATTCGTCTTTGATGACAACCTCACCGCCGATCACCTTTCCCACAGAAATGCGATACAGCGGTTTGGACCGTTTTTTAACGGGATCCCAAATGTTCTTGTACTCAAAGACATATTGCGAAGTTCGCGTTTTTTGAATGCCGAATTTCGCCGTTCTAAGGTCGGTTACCGACTCAGCGCTCACTCTTTCCTCCATTTTTGAGTTTCCTATTATGGACAATTTTGAGGCGCTGTTTCATCACCTCCGACTACAATTTCCCTGCTCGGGCAGTAAAAGACCCGACCAAAATTCAAACAACACTACAGGAGGTAAATTCCGATGACTGATTCATGCACATGCTGCTGCGGCTCTAAGAAGGCAGAAGAGAAGAAACCTGTCGATCCGAAGGTCGAAGAAGCCAAAGAACTGAAGAAAGAGGAAGTTGAGGCTGTTGAAGCCAGTACCGTTGAAGGTGAATAATCCTCTGTCTTCTGAATAGGGTAATGGAAATATCAGAAAGCCGCACATGAGCGAGAGTTCATGTGCGGCTTTCTTTTGCCTTTCGGCCAATCACCAAGGAGAAAAGAATGATCGATCGGTTAAGGAACCTTGATATTTGTGAATTCGTGACATTCGTCGCAAGCCAGAACCGGTTTCTTATGACCGTGGTGGCAAGCGCCGCAATCTAAATTTTCTAAGTGAGAATCGTGCGGATTGATATCGTTTTTATCCGTCCTTGCTGCGAGTTTTTCGTAACTGACGTGACATTTGAGGCAGCCGTCTGTGTTAACAGCTTTCGGAGGCATTGTGGTATGACAGGATTCGCACTTCAAACCGCGCTCAACGTGCCGATCGGCCAGCATTTTATCTGCAGCCCAAGCACCCTGTACCGATACGAGTGCTAAGGAAACTACGAGCAGTAACTTCTTCATGAGAAAATCCTTTTTTTCTTATTGCCGGAGACCGGCGCCTGTCGGCGCCGGCGTTATTTAATTATGACCAGGGAGTTTCGTTGGCAACCGTTCTGCCGGCGATTCTTCCGAATACGCAGGCTTCGGAGTTGTTCGTGGCACCCTGATAGATGTGGCCCCACATAGAACCTAATTCACCTGCGCTGTAGAGGCGAGCGATCGGTTTGCCGAACGGATCGAGAACCTGCCCCAGTTTGTTGCGGCGCGGACCGCCCTGGGTGTTCAGGATTGTCGGATAGAGCTCAGCAGCGTAGTAAGGACCGTCACCGATCGGACGAGAGATCACAGGGGCTTCACGGCCTTCGAAAGCAACCTTACCCTTCTTCTCGAGAGGACGACCGAAGTCTTTGTCGGCGCCGGCATTGATCTGGCTGTTCCATCTGTTGACGGTTTCGACCAGGTTTTCGGCCGGAACGTTGATCTTCTTGGCCAGTTCTTCGATGGTCGGAGCGGAGACGATCACGCCCTTTTCAATTTCAGCTGAGTTGTCCTTGCTCCACTTGTAGTTTTCTCTGTTGAGCGCATAGCCGGAGGTTGCACCGCCGATAATCGGGCCTCTAACTCGGGCGGCTTCATCAAAGATAACGAAGCACGGGATGCGCGGATAACGATGTTTGATCGGATCCAAGACGTTTACACCGTAGATGCAGGTGTGGTTGTCCATCTTTTCATTAGCAAATCTCTTGCCGTCCTGGTCAACATAGATGTAGGAAGGAGCAAGCATGTTGATCTGCAGAGCGGTTTTAAGCCCCGGAACAACCAGTCCGAGCGGGCACGACAGAGCATTCATATGCCAAAGGTCAGCACCGGCTGCCTGAGCCATTCTGACGCCGTCACCTGTGTTGCCGGGATGACCTAAGCGATGGAACTTCTGACCCATCGTGTGATTGGACAGCATGTTGTCGTCGAATTCGTAGCCGCCGGTAGCAAGAACCACGCCACGGCGAGCTTTGACAGCCTGTTTCTTACCGTCGATTTCCACCCAAACACCGAGAACTTCATCGTTCTGCGTGATCAGCTGCAAGCCGCGTGCGTTGTAAACAACGGGAACTTTACGGACGGTTTCAACAGCGTAGCGGTAGTTATTGAAGAGCATGTCGCCGCCGCGAGCCTTCTGTCCTTTCGGAGTGCGGAAACGCCACTTATCAATTGCGTCAGATTCAGGAATGTTCTGGAAGCCGGCGTGACCGTAGATATAAACCTTCTGATCGGGAGCCAAAGAAAGGAGGAAGTCTTTGGACTTCATAGCTTCGTCAACGAAAGCTTCAAGCAATTCCTGGTCTTTTTGAGAGTTAGCAAAGTCGTAAGTCTTTGCAAGGTAAGTAATAGCGCGTTCGCGGTTGTTCGGGATCATCATGCCGCCGGAGGAAACGGCTGTGTTGCCGCCGCCCTGTGCTGTTTTTTCAAAGATGACGACATCTGCACCGGCATCTTTGGCTGTAATAGCAGCGGAAGCGCCTGCACCGCCGTAACCGAGAATAACGACGTCCGCTTCACGGTCCCATTTTGCGGGAAGGTCGGCCTGAGGTTTTGCGGAAGCCTGAGAGACAACTCCCCCGGCAGCGGCTGTCGCAAGAAGGCCCTTGAGGAACGTGCGTTTTGTGACTTGCATTTGAGTTCTCCTATCGTTGGATTTGAGTTATTGGTTTTTCGTAACCGACAGGAGCATTTTTGCCCGTTCCACTACCTAGGTATTTTGCGTTTGATCAAACTTTCTTCATTTAGTCCGCTTAGTAGTTTCACTGATTTGTACTTTCTTTGACAGCTTCAATCAGGCTATGAAGCTGAGCTAACGTCTTGATTTGAAGCCTTTTCATTGCCGCAGCACGATGATTCTCAATTGTCCGCACAGAGTTGCCGAGGCGCTCGGCGACTTCTTTATTTAAAAGACCGGCGGCAATTAGCGTCAACACCTGCTGCTCTTTTTCCGTGAGCGTTTCCCAGCGTCTTTTTGCTTCAATAATGTCAAAGTCCAAAACCGCAAAACCGTTGCTGCAGCGTCGGACGCAGTCTCGCACAATGCCCAGTAATCTCGCATGATCCACAGGCTTTTGGAGAAACTCAACTGCGCCGGATTTCATGGCTGACACTGCCATATCAATACTTCCGTGCCCCGTTAGGAAAACAATGGGAAGAAAAATTTTTCTACGATTCATTTCCTGCTGCAGCTCCAGTCCGGTCATCTCCGGCATACGAATGTCAAGAATCAGACATCCCGGAACACTGCCAGCATCTTCTATCAAAAACTCTCTTGCACTCGCATAAGCAGCGCTTTGCCATCCTTCACTTTCCAACAAGAATGAGAGACTTTCGCGCATATCTTCATCGTCATCAACGATGCGAATCAAACACCCCTGTATCACGATTTCTCCTTTGCTAACGGCAGACGGACGAAGACTGAAAGCCCTCCCGAAGGGATTCGCTCAAATGTGATTCTTCCGCCCAGATCCTCAGCCAAGCCTGCAACAATGGATAGGCCAAAGCCCAGTCCGCTGTGCTTTGTTGTTGCCATCGCAAGCTGGGATATCTGTTTCCATTCTGCATCCGATAATTTTTCACCGTTATCTTCAACCTTTATGCAAACAGTGTTCCCCTCCGCGGAAAGAGTCACAACCACACGTCCGTTTGACTTATCTTTTACCACCTCGATTGCGTTCTTTACAAGGTTAATTAGGATAATCTCCAACTCAATGGGATTAGCTTCAACAAAAAATTCTTCAGAATCTTTTCTAAATTCAAGGTCGGTATCCGGAGCAGAAGCGCTAATATCTAGAAGTATCTTTTCAGCTGTCTTGCCGACATCAATCGTCAGTCTTTGCCTTTGTCCCTTCGCGTATGAACGCACTTGATTCACAACTTCCGAGGCTCTTTGAATTTGGTGATCAACCCTCTCGATCCCCTTCTCCATCATTTCTGCGGACACTTCCCCGCTTTCCATACGTCGGCGAAGTGCGAAGCAGTAAGCCGCTGCAGCACCCAAAGGCTGCTTCAGTTCATGCGCAATCATGGAGCACATCTGACCAACGAGCCCGACTTTTTGAATTTTGTCTAATCGGCTTTTAACCAAAGCAGATTCGGCCCTCAGCTTTCGTTCTCGCTTGAGCGATTCGGTCAATGCATGAGTCCTCCTGTTCACCAGATATTCACTTCTTATTCCGTGAAGGATCAAACCTATAATAAAAATCGCTGCAAAAACTAAGTATTGCCAGTACGCTTCCATGAAACGCTTAAAACTAAAGTGACGAAGGTATTCGAAAGGCCCGATCTCCAATCCTTTGAATAAGTCATCAATCGGTGTGAAATCCGTAGCCACACTCCAATGCAGATTATTTTGCAGAGGTTTAATCTCAAGCACCGCGGCCGTCACCTTTCTACTGACTTCCGGCGCTGTATTCGGGGTTGTGGATAAAGTCCAATTCGGATACAAACGCGTGCTCACTGCACAAGGGAAATCGGTCGTTTCTTTCGGATCGAGAACCTTGACTAGACCCGACTTGAGGAGACCGGCATTTTCTAGCACACAAGCCCGCACAATACCGGCGTCGGTTTTCCCGGATAAAACAGCTTCGATTACAGGAGACGCGCCGTGGCCGAGAAAATCAACTTTAGAGAAGAAATGATCAGGATCGAAATCTCTATTTAAAAGTTCTCCAGCTGCAATTTGCCACCCTGAAAACGCGAACGGATAGTTAGCGCTGACTGATTTATTTTTGAGGGCACCAATGGAATCAAGGTCATTTCTATCACTTCGGACAAAGAATACAGAGCCTTCCGCGTAATTGGGATTCGGTGCTTGATTCGATACCATGGTCGCTAAGTCTCGCAGACCATAGCCTTCCAACAAGAATCTTCGGTAATTACCTGCAGAGGAAAGAACTAAATCTAACTGACCGTTTTTTAGCGAATTCTGCAAGCGTCCCAGCTCTAGGCACTCGACTTCTAATTGGTCTGGATGTACCGCTTTTCTAATCGCTTCAATCGTCGGATCAATAAGACCTTTGTTAATATTGTGTTCCGCGAAGGAAGAAACCCCTAGTCTTAACGTTTCAGTTGCGTAAACGGGCCAAACAGCCAATGTGAGAATAAGAGGAAAAACGAGCTTTCGAAAAGTCTTTTTCACACGCAGCAGAAGCATTATTTCTCCTCTAATAAGTCTGCGGAACTCTTTTTTCTGAATAATAAATCTCGTAAAGCCAGGCTTATTCCGCTGACCAAAGTGAGTGACGTTCTAACGCATAGCTTCTATCAACTTTGCCAGAGAACATCGCCGGCAGAAGACTACGATTGGCCTTGATCATGAACGCCGCCATGTGGCCTAAAAACAAAAAAATACAGAGAACAAAACCCAGGTTATGGAATTGAGCGATATAGAAAGTCCAAGGATCGTCCAACTGAACGCCCGGAAGGTTTTTATAGGTTTTCAAAAGCCCCGTGATAATGAGGATTAAGAAGGTCACGGCAAAAGCGGCCCAGGCCAAACGTTGTTCCGGCAGGTATTTCGCGCTCGGAGGCTCTTTCTTCCCGGAGAGAATGGCTTTAAAAATCAGGATGCTCCCCTTTACGTCACCCTTCTTCGGAACAATGTCGAACTCTTTATTCAGTGCATGGTAGAAGACATGGAAGCAGCAAAAGAACACAAAGATCAGCCCGAAAAAGTAATGCATGGACAACGTCGTAAAGTAGTTTCCCATCCACTCTCCTAAAGATGTCAGGCCGTATCTCTTAGCTACAGGCATCTGAAGTATTCCGGAAAAAATCAGTCCGAAACAGCTCAATGCGATGCCCCAATGCACAACTCGATTAGTTAGAGGTTGTCTGATGATTTTCATTTCCGCACCGCCTTATTGAGATTGATCTTTGTCGTTCTTTCTTTTTCTTAGGGCGACGGATGCGCCCAAAGCCACAATCGGCGCAGCCAAAGTTCCGAGCACTAAAGGCGTCGACTGACTCAGTTTTGAATCGACTTCGTTCATTAGCGGTCTTCCCGGATGATTCTTTGGCAATTGGGAGTGCAGTTGACGGTTGATCTTTTCAAAGGGCACAGAGCAAACATACCAAGTTGCGGTTCCGCCGTTTTCCTCTTTACCGTATACAAAACGGTCATTTGCTAAGGATTTACACTTTTCTTCTGCCTGCGAGATGGGGAGAACCAACATGGCTTTTTTGGGGCATTCCGTCGAGCATGCAGGCTCTTTGCCTTGAGCGATGAGATCAGCACAAAAATCGCATTTATACATGACTCCGCCGCCGGCTAATTTCGGTTCTACTTTAAGATAGATTCCCACACCCGCCTGGCGCTGAGGAATATTCCATGGGCAAACGTCCCTGCACTTCGCCCCTCCGAAACACACGCGATCATCAATCTTGACCGCTCCTTGTTTAGTTTGGTCGATGGCTCCAAAAGGACAGAGCTTGCGGCATGGAGCATCGAAGCACTGCATGCAGCGTCTCGGAAGATAAATATCTTTTCCGTCAACGGAAACATGCTGAAGATAAATCCAGTTGTACGGAGTCAGCCGAGAAATGTTATCCCGATCGTTTGAAAAGTCCTCATACTTGGGCTGAGGCCAGTAAGGCTGCACCGGCTTCTGCGGCTCTGGATAGCGAGCCTGATTTTTAGCACGGCAGGCTCTGACGCACGCAGGAATCGACAAATCCGAGCAGCCGTCGCACTTATCTAAGTCGATAATCGTAATTAATTGCTCGGAGCTCTTTTGGGAAGCAGAACGAGCCGGAAAGGCTTCAAGCGCCAATCCGGAGGCAAGTGCGGCCTTGAGGAAACCGCGTTTTGTAGTTTTGTGCATTTGAGATCTTGAGATTCTTCTTGGGTGCAGCTCTGAGCGTAGCGATTCAGAGAGAAATGAGCAAGTAGAATCAGCCTAAAGCACAACCTTTTCTGCAAAATCTAAGATGTTTTCCTAATTAGTACTTTTTCTTCTTCACAGCAACGGAAAAAGAGAATCGATCTGCCGTATGAAACGATTCGGATGCAACGATCGTTCGCCCACGAACATCCATGTAATTCCGAATAATCTTCAAAGCCGCCGTCCCGTGAGGAACTTTAAATAAATCTGCCACCTCGTCAGGCATGATCGTGCCCGAAAAAGTTTGCTTAACTTCATCACATTCCCGTCCGAGGACTTCTTCTGCCAATGTAATAATGAGTTCTTCGGGGCGTTTCTTCACTATCTCTAAGACCTCGGCTGCTTCAGCCGGAATGTAAACGTACGTCACGACCACGGTCTCTTGAACTTTCTCAGAAGCGACGCGAATGTTTTTAAAGCGAATGACCAGATCCCCAGGCTTTAAAGACAACCGTTCTGCCAATTCTTCATCGACGACCAATTGGGTAACGTTCTGGATTTTTCTCGGGTATTGATTGCCGTAATGGTCAATATCTCTAATTCCGTCCAACTCGCTCAGGAACTTGCCTGTTCTTGTTCTTGATTTAACTCTGGTTCCGATATGCGGTTTTCGTTCAAAAAGTCCTTGCTGAGTCAGATAGGTAAGTGCTTTCCGCATTGTGTCTCGGCTGACTTTATATCTTTTAGCCAGATCAATCTCGTTCGGGATGATAGAGCCGACCGTCCACCTCCCCAAAGAGACTTCTAAGGATATTTCTTCTGCGATCTTTTTCCAGACGGGTTTTTGCATAATAAGAGATTTGTAGGTTCTAAATACGGACAAGTTCGATTTTATCTAAGCGCGAAGCCAACAACCATAAGGGTTTTGCGTTTTGTCGCCTACAAAACTCGGCAATAAGTTGGTAGACATAACTTAACTCTTTGATTTATTAAATAAAGTTCTTAAACTAAACGCTGAACTATTGATAGTTATCAAAACAAATGCACTTACTCGTTGTTCCGCTTGTCCTCTATTTGCAGAATGAAGCCATACAAAACCGATCTCAATTTTTAAGGAGAGAAAATGCCTTCTACTGCAATCGACAGCCAGATCCACGGCTGCATGTTTAGTACCGATGAAATGCGCGAAATCCTGAGCGATAAAGCTTGGGTCCAAAAATGGCTGGACACAGAAGCCGCGCTCGCTGCCGCTCAAGCCGAACTCGGCGTCATTCCAAAGGAAAAAGCCGACATCATCAATCAATACGCTAAAGCTGAACTCATCGACATTCCGAGCATCGGCGAATACTACAAGAGCTCTATTACGATCGTACCCCTGCTGAAAGCCTTCAAAGCAATCCTTCCGGAAAACGCCGGAGAGTTCGTGCATTGGGGAGCTACGAGTCAAGACATCGTGGACACAGGTATTGTCTTGTTAGAAAGAGATGCCTACGAAGTCATTCTTCGTGATATGAAACTCTGTCAGGAATACTGCCTAGACTTAGCCAAAAAATACCGTAACACCATCATGAGCGGCCGTACCCACGTCGTCCACGCTCTTCCGATCACCTTCGGTTACAAAGCGGCTATTTGGGCCGATGAACTGGGTCGCGATATTGAACGCCTCGAAGAAATGAGAGACCGAGTCTTCGTCGGCGAAATGGCCGGCGCCGTCGGTACCTTAGCTTCTCAGCCTGAACACGGCCTGGAAACTCAAGAACGCATGTTCAAAATTCTCGGTCTGAAGACTCCGACGATTGCGTGGCATGTTGCCCGCGATAACCAAGCCGAATTTGTTTCCGTTCTTGCCCTTTGCGCCGGAACTCTCGGCCGCATCATGCATGAAATCCTGACACTGCAGAGAACAGAAATTCTTGAATTGGAAGAACCGTTCTTCATGGGCAAAGTCGGTTCCTCCACCATGCCGCATAAACGCAATCCGGCCGTTCTGGAAAATGTCCTGGCGCTTCTCAGAAATGTCCGCAGCATCGCCCCTTCTATCGTAGAAAGCATGATCAGCGAAATGGAACGGGATTGGGGCTGCTTCCTCTCTGAGTGGGAGGCTATTCCTCGTGCATGCCACATGATGGCTGCCGCGCTGGAAAAATCCAAGAACATTCTGAAGAACCTTATCGTTTATCCAAAACACATGGAACGCAACTTGTTTGCACAGAAAGGCCTGATGCTCAGTGAAAACGTCATGATGCACCTGGCCAACCGCCTCGGTCGTATGACAGCTCACGGCATTGTTTACAAGGGTGCAATGGAAGCTTATGAAAAAGAAATACCCTTTAAGGACGTTCTGCTGCGTACACCCGAAGTTGCCGCAGCCTTTACGGAAGAAGAAATCGACGCAATGCTCGATCCGCATAACTATGTGGGGTTAGCTCCGGAATTTGTCGACCGTGTCGTTGCCAAATACAGCAAGAACTAGCACTTACTTCCTTGATTAGTTGTCCCTTAACTGAAGAAAGGTCTTCTGCGGAAGGCCTTTCTAAGGATACCATTATGTCTAATAAGCCTATTAAGCTCTGGCAATATCTCGTCCCAATCGTGGTTTTGCTTGCGATTTGGTTTTACCCGGTTCCCGAGGGCCTCAAACCACAAGCCTGGCATATGTTCGCCATCTTCGTCGCAACCATTGTCGGCATTCTTTGTGCACCTCTTCCTTCCGGCGCCTTAATGTTCATCGCGCTGGCTCTTTCTATTTTCACCAACACGCTAAGTTTTAAAGCAGCACTCTCAGGTTTTGCTTCCGGTACGGTCTGGATGATTTTCTCTGCTTACGTTCTTTCACTCGGATTCGTTCAATCCGGACTAGGAAGAAGAATCGCCTATAAAACGCTTTCCTTATTTGGAGGCTCTTCGTTGGGCATCGCTTACTCCTTGGGCATTGCCGACCTTATTCTCGCTCCGGCAATGCCGAGTGTAACCGCTCGTTCCGGCGGCATCATCCTCCCGATTTCCAAGTCCATTGACCAAGTTTTAGACTCCGAACCAGGCCCAAAGCAAAAGCGTTTAGGTGAATTCTTGACCATGACTTGTTTTCAGTTCACTCCGATCACCGGCGCTATGTTCATGACCGGCATGGCTGCAAATCCTCTTTGTGCAACACTGGCAAAAGAAGGTTTAGGCATTGAGCTGACCTGGGTAGGCTGGTTCTGGGCTGCAGTCGTTCCGGCGATGATCTGCTTTTTCGTAATGCCGTTGCTTTCCTACAAGATTCTTAATCCGGAACTTAAACGTACTCCTGAAGCCAAGAAGATGGGACGTGAAGAGTTGAAACATATGGGACCGATGTCTTCGCAAGAAATCAAAGTTGCGATCGGCTTCGTCTTGGCCCTTCTTGGCTGGGGCACCACAATGTGGACCGGGCTAAATGCCAACGCCATCGGTATCGGGCTTGCTGCTTTGCTCTTTGCGATGGGGGCCGTAAATTGGAAAGACGTCTTAGCGGACAAAGCCGCATGGGATACCGTTGTTTGGTTCGGCGTCATCATCTCCTTAGCAACCGGTCTCACATCTCTCGGTTTCATTAAATGGATGTCTGCTGGATTTGCCTCTATGCTCACCGGAATGGATTGGATGACAACATTCATCCTGCTCGGCTTTGCCTATATTTACCTTCACTACGTATTTGCAACTGCCTCTGGACATGTGGCGGCGATGTATGTTCCGTTTGCCGCTGTGGCGATCGGAGCCGGTGCACCTCCGCTGATGGTTGCCGTCTGCTTTGCCATTTTCTCTAACTTCATGTGGGGCATTACAGAATATGCCGGCGGTCCCGGCCCGATCTACTTCGGACAGGGTTTCTTTGAAAGACCTAGGTTCTACAAAATCAATTTTGTTCTGGTTACCGCAAGTGTCATTATCGTTTTTGCAGTCGGTATGCTTTGGTGGAAAATCATCGGCTTGTATTAACAATATGATCAATGCTGTCAGCACGTACCTGCCGATTTCCGCGTGTACTCCGGACCAATTCCATTCAAAAGCATTTTCGTGAGATTATTCTTACGTGACAAAAAACGGCCTGCCATACGGCCGTTTTTCTATTTTTACATTTTTCTCAAGTTCTCAAAATAGTTTCCTATTTATCTCTGTATCCAATCAGAAAACCATTCTCAATATGAGTCGATCTGTACTTCGACCCTCACGGTTTAGCCAGGTAATTTCCGTTGCCTCACCTCTTTAAGTTGGAGGGTATCCTCTCTAAACAAGGATAGACGTCATAGGGGTATTTTCAGCGAAATCATCTTTGCTACAAAGTTAACCCCTGATATCTTCTAAATTTTGCCCAACTATAAGTAAATTAACCCCCTATCCTTTCTCCCGCTTTGAGAGTGTATTACGTCACTTTTCGCTCTAGGCGTATACCATAAAAAGCAGTTTAATTATTTTATTTTCTGTGTGCTCATAGAGCGTTTTTTTATTAGATTACAGGATAAATACCCCTTAGAAAAGCAATTAGCTTACTGCAGTTAAAAGCTTTTTCAGCGGAAAGATACGAGTTATTTCAATGAAAATAAAGAATTGCTTTTATTTTCGGCGTGCCGCAGCTGCCATTGCACTATTTTTTGCCATCCCAATGTTGACCGTTGCAGGTCAATTCGATGCACTGCATCATGGAATCGCACAAAATACGGACACTCTTATCGGAAACTGGCAGCAGTTTTTCCCCGGTCTCGAGGGCCAAATCAACGCGGCATTTGAAGAAGGACGAAAGACAGGAAATTTTATTTTCCACAGCAATGCCGCTCCGGTCGCATGGAATGTCTCCGAAAACGGTACCATTGCGGTCAACTCCATTAACGCAGGCTATTTCAGATCGCTCCGCAATCCCGCGAATCACCAGTTCCTTTTCCCGGGGCTTTCGGTCGAAAGTCAAAACGTCAATATCTCTGCCGGACGCGATCTTATCGTTACACCCGTTCCCGTGGCCGAAAAAGGATTTGGTTACGCTCTGAGCGTCGGACCGGATCAGACTGCCAATCTCGGCGCCGGAGATCGCATTATCCTCATGACGCCAAGAAACCCGGACAACTCTTCCTACTATGACGATCTTTCCGTCGCGCTTTCCGAGAATGCCTCGGCCACAATGCAGGCAAGACAAGTAATACTTTTCGGCGGCATTTCGGCTACGTACTCTCGCCTGCTGAAAATGTCAGCTTCATCTGGGATTTATTTCTTATCTCCTAACGAACGAAGCGCAGGAACGATCTCCACAATTCAGCTGCTTAGCTGCGAGATGGATCTGGATGCTCCCGATATTTTGATTGATAGAAAAGTTCAAATCGGCCAGATTATTCTCGGAACCGAGCATCCCAGCTCTCTTAACATCGGGCGCGACCCGCAATCAGGAGTTCTGACGAAAAATGTCTTCTTCACCAAGGAGGTCGACGTTGAAGCCAACAGCAGTCTCAATTTAACCTCGGCTCAAACCGCCGTCTTTCAGGGACATTTAAATCTCATTCGCGATGCTCAGGCCGACATCCGGTCTCGTCAAATTGAAATTGAGAAATTATTTCTCGGAAACTTGGGCTCTCACGCTCGCTTCCGTGTTGACAGCGATGGGCACATGGCAGTTCATGAGCCTGTTTCGGTCGGCTCCACTTCCGGCCTAACCATTGACTTAGGAGAACGCTCTACCCTTTCTGCTGCCGTCGATACCCACGAGGGAGGCGGCAGTCGAGTAACGATGCATCGAGATTCCTATTGGTTTGTCCCCGAGGACAGCAATTTGTCCCTTGTAAATGTTGAACCCTCGAGTTATATCCAGCTGGGACAGCAAGGTCATCCTTCTCAAATGGAAACTGAGACTCTTAAAGGAAACGGTGCTGTCTTTTACCTTACAGCGGGTTCGACAGGATCCCTAAATATCTCCAAAAGCAGCGAAGGCAAGCATGCCTTCCTCTTAGGATCCTCCGGCGTTTCTCTCGCTAACACCGGCTATCTTTACCACATTGCAGTCAATGATGACTCTCCGAACAGCCTGGATAAAGCCACTTTTTCCTTAGCCAATGACGGAATCATAGACGCCGGCCCTTATATGTATAAATTAGGGCTTTACCCGTTCAAAAAAGGAGACTCCAGGGTCTGGGCAATATTGGGGACCCAATCGCTCAAACCGGTCTTGCCCGATAACCCTGAGACTCCGACAGATCCGTCCGAACCTCCTGATGAGGTTATTCCTAAACCGGATCTGCCGGAACTGCCGTTTGATCCGACAAACCCGCCTGAGCTTGATGACTCGGCCGAAAAACCCATCGGATTGTCTCCTGCTGCCAAACTGACTTTAGCTAGCGCAGCCTCCGGCAACCAAATCATTCAATTCTTGGGATCCTTAGATGATCTAAGAAGCCGAATGGGAGAAGTTCGTGAAGGTGCCGAAGACGGTTCCTATATTCTGTACCGATACGATAAGAGCCGGTTTGAGTCGCACTACTCGGCCAACAGTACGTTTAAATATTCCGCCTTTACGATCGGGGCCGACCGGAAGTTCAGCTCCGGCTGGGTCCTAGGCGCCAACCTCCTGTTAACGAGGGGAAATATTCATGTTGACGACGCTCCCGGCAATCATTCTCGTGTGGAATCCGTCGGAGCTAAATTTTATGCTGCGTGGCTTGGAGACAAAGGACAATATATTGACTCGGTCTTATCCGTAAATCGCTACCACAACAAACTAAGCGCCAAAAATATTGATGAAAGTATCTCAACAGCCGATTATCACAACTACGGTTTGGGTTTATCTGTTGAAATCGGTCACCGTCTCGAGTTCACCCAAACTTCGAAATTGGGCTCATGGTTTATCGATCCTCAAGTACAACTGAGTTACTTCCGCGCAAATGGCGCCTCTTTTCACTTCAGCAACGATATGAAGGTCCGCGTTAAATCAACCGATAGTTTGAACGGGCGCCTGGGAATTGATTTAGGAAAAAACTTCCGCAGCAAAGAAGGAAAACTGTCCGGACAAGTCTATTTAAGAGGTGGTGTCAGACACGATTTCTTAGGAAGGACATCTATCCAAATGAATGAATTCTCATTTAAAGACCGCTCCATAGGAACTCGTGTTTACTATGGCATCGGCGCGGAGAGTCTGTTGAAGGATCGCCTCAAAGCCTTCGCTCAAATCAATCGGGAATCAGGCCGCCACCTTAAAACAGATTTTCAAATTAAAGTCGGTTTGAAATATCTATTTTGAAAAAATCGGGACGCTTCGGGAAAGGTCTTTTAGAGTTTCTAGCTTTTCCATTTCTGTTTCCTGCAAGAGCTTCCTCCGAAGCCAACCCAATCGACCCCTTTTGCCCCAAGAAAATGCTTCTTTGCCCGATTCTCCGGGCATTTTGCCCATTCCTCCATCTCGTATCACACAGTAACAACTCAGCACTATTGCGGTGTCCTTTTTGAGTCCGTTTTTTTTTCGCTTATGTCCCCAAAAATCTATCTTCACCAGGGTAGCTTTATTTTTTGAGGAGAACTTAAATGAAACTCATTGATATTCACTCACCACAGGACATTAAGCCACTCACTATTGACGACCTCAAAGATCTCGCTAAACAGATGAGAGCCGCCATCATTAACTACACCTCCACAATAGGAGGACACGTAGGACCCAATCTCGGCGACGTTGAAGCTCTGATTGGTGTTCATTATGTCTTTGACGCCCCGAAAGATAAGATCGTCATTGACGTCTCCCACCAAGACTTCGTACATAAAATGCTGACAGGACGTGCTCAGTACTATTTAGACAAGAGCAAGTTCACGGAAATCGGAGAATTCACCGACCCGAATGAAAGCCCAGAATACGATATTTTCTACGCAGGCCACACTTCTCCCTCGATCAGCCTGGCTTTCGGCCTCGCTAAAGCAAGAAGCCTCAAAAAAGAAGACTTCAATATTGTTGCATTCATCGGCGACGGTTCTTTGAGCGGCGGCGTTGCCTTTGAAGGCTTGAATAACGCCGGGAAGCTCAATGACAACTTCATCGTTATCGTCAACGACAACCAAATGGCAATTGCCGAAAACCACGGCAGCCTCTACGACAATTTAAGGGAATTAAGAGAGACCAACGGTCAGAGCGAACACAACTACTTTAAGTCTCTGGGCTATGACTACATTTACGTCGCCGAAGGCAATGACTTAGAGTCTGTGATTAACGCTCTGAAGAAAGCAAAAGACACGAAGAACCCGATCGTTGTTCACTTGAATACTCAAAAGGGCGAAGGTTACGCCCCTGCTGAAGCCCACCGTGAAGAGTTCCACTTCAGCGCACCGTATGACGTCGCTGACGGTGAACCTCTGCAGCAGTCAAATGAGTCGAATTACATCACCGACACGCGCGATTATTTACTCCGAAAGGTTAAAGAAAATCCGGAACTGCTCATCATTTCTTCCGCAACACCTGAAGTCTTCGGCTTCATGGAAAAGGAAAGAAAAGCTTGCGGCAACCAGTACGTTGACGTTGCAATTGCCGAACAGACCGGTGTTTCCACAATGGCCGGCGCAGCCAGAGGCGGTGCCAAGGTTATCTACCCTGTAATGGCAACCTTCCTTCAGAGAGCTTATGACCAGCTCGAACAAGACTGGGCCATGGACAACAGTCCTGCCGTCATGCCGGTTATGGGAACTGGTATTCGTGCCCTGACAGACCTGACTCACCTTGGCTTCTGGGACATTCCGATGATCACTTCGATCCCGGAAATCGTTTACCTTGCCCCGACGAATGTTGAAGAATACTTCGCCATGATGGACTGGGCCCTGAATCAGAACGAACACAAAGTTGCCATCCGTGTTCCGACCTATAGCTATGAACACAGCAAGGGGGAGGTCGATACAGACTACAGCGACCTCAATAAGTTCAAGGTCGTTAAAGAAGGCAAAGATGTTGCTGTTATCGCGGCCGGTGACTTCTTCGTTAAAGGCGAAAGCGTTGTCGATGCTTTAGCAGAAAAAGGCATCAATGCAACGTTAATCAATCCTCGCTTCGTCTCCGGTGTTGACACCGAACTTCTGAATTCTCTTAGGCAGAACCATAAGGTTGTTGTGGTTTTGGAAGACGGTTCTAAGGAAGGTGGTTTCGGCAGCAGAATCGCTCAGGCTGTCGGTGCAACCGGCATGAAGTGCCTGACCTACGGTCTTGAAAAGAAGTTCGTTGATCGTTACAACCCTGAAGAACTCGAAAAGGCTTATCGCCTGACAGTTCCTCAGATCGTTGAAGACACTCTCAATGCTTTGAAGTAACAACCAAATTGATAAAAGGCCTCCGCGCAGAGTGGAGACCCTAAAGATTTGTTAACGGAGCGGAAAACCCGCTCCGTTAATTATTTGTGCAGTTTCCTCAGAAGAAGAGCGAGACTAAACATCAATGCGATCAAGCCCAAAACAATAAACAGAGCTTCATGCAGATTCGTGTGCTGGGCCATCCAGCCGATAGACGGCGGAACAACTAACAAACCGCCGTAAGCCATAAAAGCAACCGTACTCGTGGCGGCAGCTGCGGGTATTTTCCCGTTTTTACCTGCCATACTGAAAAGCGTCGGAACAATCGGAGCAAGACCTAGACCCATAACAGAATAGGAAACTAAGACCAGCGCAACGGAGCTAAAGCTCAGTACTCCGACCATGCCGATAAAAGAAATGACGGATCCGAAAATAATCACAGGGATTTCTCCGAATTCTTTTCTAAGCGGATCGCCGACTAAGCGAGCGACGAACGTCACTCCGGAAAAAATTCCGTACACGAGAGCTCCGACTCCCAGCGAAGCTTCTTTCACAGTAGTCAAATAGAGAGCACCCCACTCTCCAACAGAACCTTCAGCTGCATATGCTAAAAGCGCCATAACAGCACAGACCAAAACGACGAGAGGAATTTTGTGTCGGGTCTTAGCGGTTTTTTCTTCATCTACGCGTCTCTCCGGAAGCAGATATTTGTTAAGCAGCAGACTGAGCAATACAAAGGGGACAGAAGCCAAAAAAAAATTAAGGCCTGCCGTTAAACCCACGGTTGCGCAGACTGAGCCGATGAGAGAAGCCCAATCTTTCCGCCAACTATCTTTTTAAATCAATAACTTGCAAGAGAGTTTTTAAAAAGCACCACCAAAAGCACCACCAATAGAAAAAAGTTGAGGCGCGTTGAGCGCCTTTTTTAATGTCTGAGACTTCTGCTTTTTACTTGCGACAGCAGCACTTCTTCTCGTCAAAATATTTTCGCTCGGCCACCTCGCCTTGCTTTCCGATGTTAAATGAATCGACTGGGCGGTGGTAGCCCATCACGCGGGTCCAGACCTCACACTTCGTTCTCTCGCTGTTTGTGATACCGAGTTTTTCAAGTTCAGTCATTTTCCTTTCTCCTTACCTGAGTTGGATTGCACATCTTTCAATGATTCGTCTATCGCTGACTGCGCGCTCTGCACATTCTGCAAGAGTTTTTGAAGAGAGCTCAAGTGCGCGTCTAAATCGACCACACTCTCCAAGCTCCCTCTGTAACTTTCGCTGTATCGCGGCGTCTCGCTCGCGCACCCTGAGAGCAGAATCGTTAAGCACACCAATAGATTTTTCCAATTGAGCAATTTCTTTATCCTTCCTTTGCAGTGTTTCGATCTGGTGAGCAAGTAGCCGTTCTCGCTCCTGTGTCCACCTTAGCTCCGTTTCTTGCTGGCCGAAGTGATAGCCCAAGACACTCGAAAACATGACGGCGGCAATAATCAAAATTACTCGGATCATTTTCTGAAAAAGAGTTCTAGTTCTGCATAACGGCGGCGACGCAAACCTTTCTCATAGGCCGTTCCAGGATTGCAATACTTCGGCCACCATTCTCGGATTCCGTCCTCGTTCTCTGCGTTCACCATTTTGAATAATGTGTACCGCCTGCATTTCGTAATGCCGAAGTTAAATACAAAGCTCATTAAAGCAATAAACTGATTCTCGGTCACTGGAACTTTGACAATGGCTGCTAACTCCTCCTGCGTTTGAACCAGGTCTTTAGTTAGAAGGTCATAGGCCTCGGCTCGCGTAATGTGTTCGTCAGGGTGGACACCTTTCGTGTGCCCGAACCCAATGGTCCAGACCCCAGCAGGGCATTTGTAGGATTCAAGGGCCGGTCCGCCTTTGGGACCTTGCTCAAACTCAGATATGAACTGAGTTGCTAATTCAGGTGGATACAACAATATGTCTTGCTTTCTCATTTGGGATTTTCTCCTTTGAGGTTAGGCTCGTTGACACCCAACTTCTCTTTGACTTTCTTGTCCTGCTGTTGCTGTACTGAATCCAGAAGGACCCGTACCCTGGAGGGAATGACGGATCCCAGGCTCGCCTTCTCGACGTTCTCCAGGATGGATATGAGCTCATTAACTGATAAAGCACCGATCGCCCAGGCGCCGATAAATGGCATGGAGAGAATCTGGTCAATGCCGTGGAAGCCGATGGCCGTGAACAGAATGACAAACTTGCGCAGGATCCCTTTTATTCCGACACGTGACGATAGCGTGTGCGTGACTTTAGCCGCATAAAGGCCTGTCAGATAATCCGCGACCACGAAAGCGAATAGCCAATTAAAGAGAAAGAGGTGCTCGCCCATCACGCTGGCAACTAGGCCGCTTAGAAGACTGCCGATACCGACAACCAAGTTGCGTATCGCGTTGGCGTCCAGGTCGCGCACAATATTGAAAAGGTCCTGCCACATATCCGTCCTAGAGGTTTACGTTCTGCATTTTGGCTAACTCGATAGGCCTCAATGCAACGGCTCCTCGCATTGTCAACCATCGTGTCGGCTTCAAGTATCAGGACCATGTTAGAAGCGCTCCAGAGTTCAATGCGCACACCTAGCAAAAAGCCCCTCGGATTGAGGGGCGGAGTGGTTAAGAGTTGCCTACGTTTTTCAGCATAATGCGCCTCCTGTGGAAAGAAGGTTAAGCGTCTGAACTTGCTTTGTAGAACCAAAGGGAATAATCCGATGTGTTTCCGCCTCGGCATAAGAATTTAATAGTGGTTCCTTTTTTAACGTAACTGCAGATCCCAGCTCCCGCAGTGTTTCCGTTAAGAACGGAAGCAAGTGCCATCTGCCCGTTATCGACTTGGATTTCAAGAGCTGAGACTGTGATTGAATTGCACCGAGAAGTCACCCAGCCGTTGTACGGAGCGATGTAAGTAAAGAAGTCCGTTGTGCTTGTACAAGGAATGTTAATGCCATTGCGGACAATCGGAGCACACTGTTCAGAAACCCAAGACTTTTTACTTTGCAGAAACTTCTCAGCGAATAATTGAATAAGGGCTTTAAGCATTGAAGCCTCCTCTCATGTTTTGTCTAGCGTCAACTTTCTGCTGTAGCTCGTAAGCAAGTGCAGTCGGGAACTCAGGCCACGGCACAAACGGGAAACCCTGCTCCTCAGGTAAGTTTCTCAGTGCTTGGCGATAGGTCTCAAGGGCCGCTCTGTCAGCGTCCTCAAGGGCACTGCACTTGGCTCCTGCCGACCGAGCAACAGTGATATCAGGCAACTTCACGTAATCGTCTGTGTCGCTGATACGAGCGTTTCTCTCAGCCTTCACCTCGTTGGCATAGCGCTGTGTGCAGAATGCGTCTGTGTTTTCAGGCAACTCGGATTCTGTGTAGAACTGACCGTCGGCGGATTGATACAGTCCGGTCGGTGATTCCTCGCCGAGCCAGAACTTCATGCCGTTGTAGGTTTCCTTGAGCGTGTAGTGCTCAGCGGCGTATGCGTCATCGGCCTCGTTGTTGAAGACATGAACAACGGGAGAATTACTCCGAGCCACAATGCGGCCTTCGTGGTCACGGATACAGTATTTTTCAATGGGCCTGGCCTTGGCCGCAGCCAGGTATTGAGCTTTGATTTCACTTAGTGTGGTCATTCAGTTCTCCTACTGAAGTGCGTCGATTTCGTCCTGGGTAGCGCCATTGGCCAGGCAGAGTTCTTTAAACATCTGGATCAATCCCAAGTTCGTGTAAACCTGTTCTTTCTCAGTGTCGGAAACCGTTTGCTGAGCAAGGAGCACGGCTTCTGTTTTTGCGACTGCTCCGATATTCGTGCGGGCAATAGTTTTCTCATTGTCAGAGAAGGATTGACTGGCTACACCAACACGTTTATCTAAAGCCTCACCAGTCGCCTTTGCATCAGCAAAACCGCCAGCAAGTTTTAACGACGTGTCCGAAACAGGTTTGTTAGTCAGGTTGTTGTAGTTTGTCGTGCCCGCTGGCCCCGTCGGTCCCGCAGGCCCTTGACTGCCCGCTACACCTTGCAAACCTCTCGGGCCGCGGATATTGACTGTGCCTGGATTACTTAGGTTCCCGTCATTTGTCCAGGAGAGGTCACCTTCCGCGCTAACTGCTGGTGTAAACGTCACACCTCGGGGTCCTTGACTTCCCGTGGCGCCCACACTGCCCGCGCTACCTGTATCGCCTTTTCCGCCTTTCGCGCCGAACAAAACCCAGTAACTTGTCTGGGAGTTCGGGATGTAATTTGCTGGTACGTCCTGGACGGCTAAGTAAACATTCCCGTCCGTGTACCTAACGAAGTCAAAAGCCAGGTAGGTGGCCGTGGAAACCCAGTCACCTTTCCAGACTGGCCGAACTCGGCCTAAATTTAAAGTAGTCATTCTGTCACCGTAACTGTTAATTCACCGTTCGTATTGATTGAGAAATCTGCTGAAGTGTCCAGGCCGACGTAATCAAGTTTTAAATCTGCTCCGTCAATGCGGAATTGACCGAACGCCGTGGCCCACGGGCTACTGCCCATCGGACCCTGAGGTCCCGCACTTCCGACGGGTCCCGGACTGCCTTGCAAACCTCTTTCACCCCTCTCGCCTTTCGGGCCGCGGATATTTACGGGAGCTGGGTTTGTAAGCCCTTTGTTGTTCGTCCAGGAGATTTCACCTTCCGCGCTAACTGTTGGCGTAAATGTTGCGCCGCTACTGCCTTGAGGCCCGACACTGCCTGAATCGCCCTTCAAACCTTGAGGGCCGCTAATGGTCGTGATGATTCCAGAGAGTTCGCACGTGGAAGCACCAACATTCAGAACGCGGAAGATCTGGCCGCTAGAGTTCATCACGTGGTCGCCAACTTTAATCAGCGTAGCCGGCAAGACTGCTGAGGTGTTGACCGTGCCTCCTGCTGTGGCGGTCGCACAATAGCGATATGAGAAGGCGGCCTGCTTAGCCACCTCTGCAGCCTCGGTGGCCGTGGTAGCGGCGGCCTCAGAATCAAGCTTGAATTGCGCGGCGGCGGTTGCCGAATTGCTTGCAGACTTGGCGGCGTTCTCTGCCACTTCGGTAGAGGCGTCCAGATTATCCTGGGCGGCGCTGGCCACTGCGGCCGCGGCCTTAGCTGTTTCGGCGGCTTCTTGAGCTTGGGCGGCGTATTCGCCTGATTTCGTTGAGTTCGCTAAGAGGATTTCACCGTATTCGTCACCCTCCATGCCAGAAGATGCGGGAGCGACTGCGGCGCGGGAGAGTTTCTCTTTTAACTGCTGGATCTGCGCTTCGGTGCGGTCAAAATTTACATTGATGTCATTCGGATTGAAATCACCTTCCGCGTGTAAATCAAGCTCCTGGGTGTATGCGACATTAGAGAGAATCGTGACCGATTCCCCGTCAGCGAGGAACTCGTCAAGAGTGATGTAGCCGCCGATATTGGCGGTTTGGTCTTCGTCCCAGGTAACTGTATAGTCTTCACCCTCTTTTAGAGTTTTGTCCACGCCCGCCTTACTCGTGCGGATTACGAGCACATTGGAGGACGCAAATATCTTGAAGTCAAAATCAACTCGGGAGATACCCAAGCCTGTTACAGGGCCCACCCGTCGCGGAACATCTGGCAGCATGAAAACACCTCATTGTTTAGAAGTATTCTCATGTCAACCAGATTGGTGATGCGCACACCTATCGCCGAGGCTCCGTGCCGATCTCAGGCATTCTGTATGGGAGCATGTCGGTAGGTTTCCACCAATAGCCCACGCCTTGATTCTTTCTAATCTTCTGCTCGATTCGACGGTGATAGCCAGGGTTCATCATCTCCTGAATCTGATTGAATACGGCATGATTCAAGAGCTGTTTCGTGTACCAGAGATTCACAACGGGGAGATTCCCTTTCACGATTCGCAGGACGTTAGCGCCAATATCTTTGTTGTCCTTGTACTTATCAAAAATCGTGTAGGCGTCCATTGCCGTTGAAAGTACAGGGCCTGCCATATTCATTAAAGCGGGGTGCCCGTACTTGTAATCGTCCATGCCAGAAACAAGGATGTCACCGATAAAGCCCATTCCGCCGCCTGCCGTGAATGCACGTTTGAATGCGTCTAAAGTTGTCGGATCCTTAACATCGCTTCCGTTGATTAAGTCCTTAAACATGTTCGCCACGTATGCGACAAGTGTGGTTGAGACTACTAGTGAGCTCATGTAACCAACTCTACTCCAGACTGCGGCCGCCTTACCGTCTGTTTGCAGTTTGTAGCGGTAGAGGTCTTTTGATCTCTGGAGGTGCCGCGTAAACATCGCGATAGGGAAAGACTTAAAAAGGAAAATACTGCGAACAAACTCTCCTGCCACGGTGCCTCGAGACTTGCCCCAGTTCGTAATGGAGCGCGTCATCAGGTCCGGTTGTAAGGACGCCATAAATGAATCATCCATGACAAAACTCAGGTAGGTTGATACCAGCTTGTCCACATTCAGGCCGTCAATGTCTCCGTTTTTGCTGGCCGCGTTCTTGATAGAGTTAATCGTTAGGAAATGGGAGCCGTTGAGTTCTTCAGGCTTGCACTTCTGGAGCGCTTTCCACACGTCCTCAGAAACTCCAAACTCCTCTAATCTGTATCTCAGCCATCCGTCAATATCGGCCCAATTATGTTTGGTGGCCTCGGCAAATGTGGCCATTGTATTGAGGGATTGAGCGCGTCTCACTGCGTCCGTCCACTGCGACAAAAGAGACAATCTCATGGTGAGGTCGGCAAGTTTGCCCGTGATTCCGTTTCCAATATTTCCTTCTACAAACCTGGAGGCCGCCGAGTTGAGTTCATCACCGATAATGCCAGCACGTGCGGCAAACCTCTTATCAGACTTGTCAGCAGGGTTGAGAGACTTCACCAGGAGCATCGCACTTCTGGCAAAAGGCATTCTGTTCACTCTGGCAGTGTGGAAATAAGTTGCCACATCCGTGAACGAGGAAATAAAAGCGGAACCGAGTTTCCCAGCTACCTGGAGATTACGGGCGCCTTGACCGATTGAGGCTATAAAGCCGCTTTCCACGACGTTTGCCGAGCCTGAGAGATTTTTCCACATTGCATCTAAAAGAGAATTGTCGGCTGACTTGATCTTGCCCGTTGAAGAGGTTTGCTGATCGGTGTCAATCTGAGCCATACGCTTCAGAGTGTTGTAGGTGTTTGTAGGACTGGGGCCTAACATCTCCATGAGCGCTATATCGCGGCTCATTGAGCCAATGTGTTCCATCATCGTGCCCATAACGCTCGGATTAGATCCAAAAACTTCGTTGTAATCAAGCCTGGCCTGCGCGTCTTTGAACATTAGCGTGCGGTGTTCCTGGCGCGTGTTGGCTTTGCTCTTGCCTCTGCCTGCTGTGACTTTCCCCACATTCTCTTTGTTGGCTCCGTTTGTTCTGATTGTTTCAAAGACATCAGAGAGAAGGGCTCGCATTGCGTCATCTGAGAGCGGTTTTAGATTGTCATCTAAATACTTAGAGCGGTCGAGTTTGTCCCAAACAAAATCTATCCAGGCGTCTCTATTCTGATTGGGATTGTATTTTTTATGCGTTACGGTGTCCTTGATGGTCAGGCCAGCTTGTTTTAGTTCGCCTCCAGCCAGCCGTCTTGCCGCGTTCGTTATCTTGTAGCGGTCATGTGTCTGCGGAAATAGCCAATCCTCCAGCTTTCCAATATCACCGCCCGCCGCGTTGAATCTTTCTCTCAAGGATTCCACGGTATCAATCCAGGCCTTGGCCGCCGATTTGGCAACAGGGTTTCCAGTGTCATCACCTGCGATTTCGTGCACCAGGTCGGTAATGAGTTTCTTGTTCTCACATAAGCCTAAGAACGTGGGGCTAGTTTTCTCCAGAAAATCAACAAGGCGTGACTTGGCCTCTTGCTCCACGCCCACCTTATATTTGTCCACACGATTGAGAATACCTCTGGCGGCTTGGTTAGCGCTGTCACCGTTAGTTCTCATTGATTGATAGGTCAATCGGTTTTGATAGATGGCCAAAGCCTGGCGCTTGGCGTTGAAGGCCTTTCTCGCGGCGTCCTGTTGGATGCGCTGTGCGTACTGTTTGGCGGCCTCACTCACTACCTGATCCCGTGACATATTCGGGTGGGCCTGCCTGTTCTGGAGATAGTAGTTTTTAACGCTGGCCACCAGGTCTTGACTTTCGCTTTCTGTAATCGGACGGCCTAAGACCGCCGACACTTGGCGCTCGCATTCGGGTTTTAATTTGCTAACCATTTTCAATCCTTAAAAGACATCATCAAAAGCACCGTTTCTCAACATACATTGAGCGGCCTCGGAAACGCTGTTGGCACGGTCAAACTCCTGCTTCTGCTCGGCCTCAATCTCTCTCATGTAATCACCCATGCTCACCTCTCTGCCGTCATCTAAAACAATGAATGCGTTGGGATCGTTGGCCGCCGAAGTCTCCAGGTTTTGATCCATGAATTGCTCCTCGTTCGGGATTCCATAGTGCGGATGGTTTTCTCCTGTCTGCGGCTCTGGCTGATTGATTCCGAGAGTTTCTCTAATTCGAGCCTTGCTATCTTCAGATATTGGAGCTTGGTCAATCACCTGTTCTGCTGTCTGCTGCACGGCCTTTACAACCGGATTTGCAGGCGGCTCTTCTGGCTCCATGCCGCCGAAGAGTGAAGGAGTATCAATCTCTTCCTTGGCCCTGATCTGTTCATCTGTTGCCAGCAGTCGATCATAGACGGCCCGCACCTCTGGAGAGATTTCAACCTGGAGTTCTTCTGAGGATTTGTAGATCTTGGTGAGCCAATCTTTGAAGGCCTTGAAGACTTTCTCAAGGGCCGTGCTCGGAGCTTCTCCTTCGCGCAGGTATTGCTCAAACCCTCTAGCGAACTGTTCGTGACCGGCTCTCTGTTCGTCAATAGAAAGACTTCTCCATTCTTCAAGGTCCTTCACTCCAAACCAATCCATGAGAGTTTGGACATCGGCCTTGACCTGCGCTGGAGCGTTCTCCTTCATTGCCACGTCCGTGAGCACGTCAAGAAAATAATGGCCGCTCTCGTGAATGAATGTACTCTCGTTTGCAGACTGCATCAGAGTAATCACGCGCTCTCCAGGCGTATAAATTCCTCTCGGTGCGTTTCCGTTCTGGCGGAGAACTCCATTATCAATTTTTGTGGGATTGACATTCCCTCGGAGGATTCCTAAACTGATTCTGTTGATGGAAGGAATACCTCCATCAATCGAAGCATCCGGTCGGCTAATAATCGACGAAACGGATGCTTCTTTCGTATTTATCGCAGGAGTTATATCAATTTCAGAGACCTTATGGTCCTTGTATCTTCCGTCCTCTATTACTCCATTTGTAGTTTTTCGCTGTTCTAGTTCCCCTTTACCAGGAATATCTACTTTAATTTTGACGCTATAAAGCCTATCTCCGATTCTCAGAGCAGAAACATAAACATCCTGGCCAGCCAACCCTTTATGCTTTTCTTTTCCGTCGTTGATTTCAAATCTGTCATATTCAGCATTTTCCAACACGTTGATTAAGTAGGGATAAACTTCGTTGTGATGTGGCTCACGAACTCTTTTGAGGGATGCGTTAAGTCCTCTTTTCCCTATTCTGATGTGTTGATTTGTTGAAGCAATTACAGCAGAGCTATTCTCTTTAAATTGCGACAGAACCCAGTTCCTAATGTTTTCAATCCTGCGTTCAAATTTAGGAATAACATTCTCTGGGATAGTGACAACTTTTGCAGAATCAGAATCTGGCTTTCTAATCATTCCTTCTCGGACTAGAGGTTCTTGAGCAAAGCCTTCTGCGGATTCCGCTCTCTGTACTTTCACTCCATATTCCTGTTCTAGCTCCTTACGGCTACGACCTAAACGGATACCCAGAGTTTCAAAGAATGCGTCATGAACTTTGGCGCCCATCTCTGCGACCTTTTGTTCCGCTCCTGCGCCTACCAACTCTTTCACAAAGCGGGTTATGAAGTCGCTGACATTTTTATCCATGACTTCCGGATCAACTCCTTCTCCAGACACCTCAACCTTCTCTCCGTTGTCGATCTGTTCGGCGGCCTTCTTCTCGTCTGCAATAGACTTATTTATGTCTCCTCTAGTTCCTGAAGGTTGATCCTCCTGAATAATTCTTGCGGATTGCAATTCCATAGCGGCGTCAACATGGCTAGGCTTAATTTGATTAACGGCTCGATCAAAAGAATCAAATTCTTTTTTGACCGTCTGGAAAACTTGATCCTTCGTGACTGCTTCAAAGAAACCTGCGCCCCCGCTTTCCTGCTCGGCAACTTCTCTAAACCTGGCAAGAATCTCCTGAAGTCGTTCAGGATTTGCAGATAAGAGAATGTCTCTAAAGTAGCGTTGTGCAGGTGTTGCAGATTCCTCCATGAGTGAGCCTGTTAGCTCCTTCTCGTGGCCCTTGCCGTTGATCTTCTTGGCTTCTCTGCGTGTCTCGAATACGTCTGCCACGGCCTCGAGAAGGTCGGGAGAAAAATCCAGCTCACCCTTGATCTTCTTCAGTCGCACTACCTCGGTTGCTACCGACTGGAGCACGTTCATAATCTTGCGGTCTTCAGGGCTGTCAGCAATAAACCTGTTAATGATCCGAGTATCAGAGAATGCGGCGGCAAAAATAGCGGGCCTCATGCGGCGGGCTATGTTGTCATAAAGGGCATTGCCGTTTGAATCAATCAATCCCTCTTTGTCAGGCGTGCGCTTTACAAACTCGTCCATTGATTTGCGCGTAATCTCACCGTCTTTGGTGAATTCAACCTCTTCAAGTCGGACGTTTCGAGCGTCCTGGGCGGCTTGTTCGGCCGGATTGAGTTTGAGCGTTCCTGTGCGGTTGGACGCCTCACCGATACCCTCAACCACATCAGCATCATCCATCACTCTGACCAGGATCGGGTTACGCATTTTCTTGATCTGGCGTTTGGAGATTCCGAATTCTTTTGAATCTTGAGTGAGGTCAGCTCGGTACTTAGTCGCCTTGACTTGCCTGTATGCGCCCTGGAGGCCAGCTATGCGGCCATTCCCTGCGATTGCTCGTGCTCCTGCTACGGTCGGATCTGTAAAACCTGGATTGCTGGAGCCGTCCACGGCATTCGAGGTGAGCACGTCATCGGCGTCAACGACTGCATAACGCATTGTCATCGGCTCACTGCTCGGGTCAGCAGAAACATCAACCCGCTTTCCCCAGAGAATATTCATGTCCTCAGGCACGTAGGCAATAATCGGAGCGCCTTGATCGAGGGAGCGGCTCTCACGTAAGAGGTTGAAATTCGGAGCGGCCGCAATTTTCTCCATCTGCAAGCGGCTTTCCTTAGACGAGCGGTCACGATTCTGGATAGAATCGAGCACACTCTTATTCATGTTTGTGTTCGGAGCGGCCTGACCCTCTTCCCCTGCGTTGGGTGCTGCTGTTCGCTCTTCTTCGGCATTTAATATTGCTGTAGCGCGTCTGTTTGTTCTCGCGCCGAGGGCTCCGAAGAATGCACCCATACCTGCCGAGACTGCCAAATTTGTAGGATCAAAAGGATCATATTCACGAGCCTGTTTTTGATAGTCAGCATTGTTCAGAATGAATCCTATCGTTGCATTTTCGCCAATATCTGTAGCTGGATTTACTACTGCGCCGAAGGCCATAGACTTCAAAACCTTAGAGCCTAGAGCGCCTGGAAGTGCCATTCCCGCTCCCTCAAAAACACCAGCCGCAAGACCCGCCTTATTTGCGGTTTTCTCGTCCACGCCTTTATCCATGAGGTCTCCTCTTGTAAAGAAACCTCTATCCATACCGAAACTTGCCGCTCCCAAATATGGATTGCCTGTAAGCATTGTGTGGGTTACGGCCTGGAGGATCATTGATCCCATTCCATGAATCATCATTGAGGCCGTACCAGTGGTTTCCGCTGAAGGCATGTATTCGTTTTTTGCCTTAAGTCGGTAATGCTTTGCCTGGTCTTCGATAGCTTTTACTGCTGTTTCTTTGTCAGGTCTTTTAAAAGCAAAGTCTTCAGCAAAAGGATCCTCCTGATTCTCCATGTCATAAAGAGAATCTGTGCGGACTGCGATTGCAGAATTAAGGCTTGATAAGGAGCTATAAGCCGCATACCCAGGAATATCCGAGAGAGCCTCGCCTATACCCTGAAACATGCTCGGCTTGGTGGCGTCTAAGTTATCCGCTTCAGGAAATTCTGTAACAGAGTTGGGTTTAGTCTGTACCGACGTGCCGAACGGGTCCAGTAATACGTTCATAGTTTGGTTCTCCATAATTTATTTGGGGTGCGTTTTGGTTCCGCTGTATGTATGGATTCGTGTCAATCACAACCGGATTGCCCTTGCTGTCTCTCACATATTCCAGCCCGTTGACTATGTAATAAACACCGTCAGCGACATACTGAAGGGGACCACTGCTCAGGAGGTTGCTCAGTTGATTGCCGTTAATTTGTTGACCTGCATATCTGAAGGTCTTCTTTGACTTGGCAAAATCCTTTCCTATGTCCGAGAGAATGTCTTCAAAGGCGCTGGCATTTCCGAAGACGTGAAGTCCTGGAGCCTTGCTCAGTTGAGTTGGTAGGAAAATCTTCTTGCCATTGTGGGTAACCAACTGTCCATAGACATTTGTTATAGATTCGGAAAGATCCTGAGAGCCTACGGAGTTTGCGTAACAGTGCTCATTCATGATTTGAGACACCATCGCCTCATACTGCGGGCTTCCATCGGCAACCCCTAAGATCCCAGAGAGCTGAGTTCTTAAGTCTGCTTCCTCTTTGTAGGCGTCTCCTAACTTACTTGTCCTGATGTAATTGCCCTGCATCTGGCGCATTGCACCATTGCTTTCCCGTCCGTTGGGTGTAGCTGCTACCGCAAGAGCATTGGTTATCGTTGAGTTCTTGCCGCCAATTTGATTTGCCAGAATTGCCAGCGGCTCCACATTGTCTCCGCCTCCTGTCAGGGTATCGGATAATCTTTGCAGGTAGGCGCCCTGGTGAGGAGCGTCCATGCCGTTTAGAGATTGGAGCCAGGCAGTAACCTCACTATTGCTCAGAAGTTTCTTAGGCGTTCCGAAACGCTCGGAAATAATCCCTGAGTTATCAATTCGCTTTTGAATCTGGTTAATTACTGCGGTTTGATTCGTCCAGTCCGTGATCGGCTGAAGCCCTAAGTCAGGCATTCCAGAGAAGGCAAACTGAACAGGATCCTCTGCACGCTCCCTTCTAATCTGCGTATATGCCTTATTCCAGGTTTCTAAGTCTTTCATCCTAGCGGCGTAATTAGGATCGTCCTTGCTCGGCGTCATCTGGCGTGCCGTTGCCTCAATCTCAGCGTTGCTGAGTGTCGGCATTAGGTAGAGATTGGCGTTGAGCTTGGCTTCCTGCTGTGCCTTCTGGAATTGCCTCAGCCCCTCTTCCTGGCCGTAAGTCTGAATAAAAGCTCCTACATCGGGGAGCTGGCTCATGTCGCCTGTGCTCCTGGCTACAGCCAGCGCATTATTCAAAGTAGTCTTAAATTGGGAGCGCAGGTTAGCCGTTGACTGAGAAGTCTGCGCCTTGGTGTGTTGCATGATCCAGAGTTTCTCTGGATCATTCAGAGAATCAATGACCTCGATCCCCGTCTTAACGTTGGGATTGAAAACGAGGTCGGCGGCAGTCAGCTTAGGCGCCTGTGCTGTTTCTTCGCTCAAGAGTTTGCCGTTATCATCGCGGCGCTCACCGTTTGGACCAATAAAGATGTTTTGGCCGTTTTCAACAGTCCAGCGTCCGCCCACATTGCGTTTCCCGTCTGCATATTGGCTTTCCTCGGAGAACGTGTGGTGATTCGGCTTCTTGAAAGTGTCTGGGAAGTGGCCGTTCTCAGCCTGAGCCGCTCCAGCTTTCCAGGCTCCTCTAAGGTCATAGTCATAAATATCACGCTCATGACCGATCTGTTTTGCCCATGCCTGGTACTGCTGTTCTTCTTCGTCCGATAACTGAGTGTTGTACAGGTCGGAATAATCATTGATGTCCTCTTTGCCGAGCGCGTCCAGGACACCTGCAATAATCGTGCGCTCGGAGTACGGGACATCGCCGATTTCCTGCTTCATCATCGCAGTGACCAACTTCTTCAGCACCTCAGGATTTTTTGTGTCGAGCTTTTCATCAGGCTGGTAGCCAGTGCCCTTACAGACATTCGCGATATAGTCATCTGTCGGATTCTCTGAGGCGGGAGCGTATCTGCTCACAATGTCTCGCACTGTGTTGATCCCGTACTTCGTGCCGTAATTCTTGATAACGGTAGCAGCGGCCCTGATGCCGTCCATCGGAGTTGAGAAGATCACATATCCGTTGTCAGAATTACCAATCGAACCCTTCCATTTATCGCTGGAGGCTCGGACATTCAGCGGGTTGCATCCCTTGTATCCAGAAGTATTGAGCACCTTATCCGACACTTTCGGAGCCTGGCCTAGTCCGGCCTGGGCGTGGGATTGTCTCAGCACGTTCTCGTTTGTGTTGTCGCCTGTAGTACGTGCAACTGCTCCAGGTGTTAAGGCCAGGGCCGTTGCTCCTCCGTAACGTTGAGAGAGCTCTACGAGCTGGGGAGCGGCTCGGTGGAATAACATCTGATAGGTGCGACGGCCTACGTCCGTGCTCATTTCCTTTGAGCCGTCCGTCTGAAAATGTCGGAGTGCGCCGATAGGATCGCTCAATGCCATATTGCTGTAGGCTGAGGCATAAGCCAGTGACTTATAGGCGTTCTTCTGACGTTTCAGCGTTTCCTCGTCCCAGCCCTGCATCCTGCCCTGATACTCGATCTCGTTCATCAGGCTGGCCATTGTTCTCTGACCGTCAGGTGTAAAACCGCCGAGCGCAAATTCCTCTACAAGGTTGTCAGCATGGTCTTTAGAAGTCTGAGCCCGCCATCTAATATTCTGTTCGTTGCGATAGACGACCGTTTTCTGTCGAACGGAATTGAGGCGCTGTAATGCGTTGGACTTAAAAGCCTCTCTCACATCCGGATCGTCAATCTGTCCTAAATGTTTGTCATAAATAGACTGAAGATCAGATTGCGCCTGATCCCACGACGTCACGGCGTTCTTGCCTTGCTGAGAGAAATAGCCCTTCTCTGGGTCGTACAGCGTTGTCTGTACTTCCTTGTTGTAAGCGTCCAGCTGTTCATCAGCCCGCGCTTTCACAACGGTGTCACGGTGATAGGCCTCAATTTTGACAGCGCTATCTGCAATCTGTGACCACGGCTGTAAGGCCCTGTTCATGACATTCTCATAGTCGAAACTCGGGCGGACGTTATCAACGGGAGCGCCGAAACCTCGGCCGCTCTCTACAACACCTGGGACGTTGTTTTCATACTTAGGGACGATTGGCATTTTTTATCCTCTGTAGTTCAGAGAGAAGATGTTTTTGGTCGTTGTCGGATAGAGCTGTGTTGTTTTGACTGTCTGGCCTAGCAGCAGGTTCGGTTGTGCTCCTGAAATAGCGTCAATGTGGATCGGCTTATCGTCGGATTCTGAGGCTTTGGCCATATCCATCAATTTGCCGTAAGCAAATGCCATTCCCATATTCCCAGCGCCCACCAGAAGAGAATCCGTAAAGGCTCGGCTTGCGCTCTGTTTCTTAGCCAGGCTCATGAGCGCCTGGTTTCTGTAGTCCGTCTCTTTTGCGCGGTAGCCCCATGCCTCGGATTTCGCATTGCTCTCCAGGCGGTTGAGGTTGATCTTCTTCACAATGTCCGTGCTGGCTAATTGCTCGGCGGCTGATCCGACACCGATAGCAACTCCGTTCGCGGCTAAAGCGACTTTCTGCCGTGCTTTAACCTGAGCGGCCTGCATGGTCTCGCGCTGGTATTCACCTTCAGCGGCGAACAATCTCTGCTGATAGTGCAGATTCATTGTGTCCGCGTTGATCTTGGCTATGTCTGCCTGAGCCTGTGCAATAGCATTGTTGTACTTCGTGATGCTCTTCGCACCGAAGGCGTTAAACAGTGTGGAAACACCTGTAGAAATAAGGCCCAAGGTGCCAAAAGAGAAACTAGATCCGGCCATAAAAAATCCTCCAACTCAGCATAGATATTGGAGGATTCCAAGAGCGTGATGCGCACTACACCACGTCGCAGGTCACGGTAATACTGGAGATTTTCAGCGGGAGCGGGGCGCTCTGACGAATACACACTTGACCGTCATCCGTCCATGAAGCGGCGATATCTACTTCAAACTCTCCGTTTCTCTTCTTCGGCGGTGTACCGGGTGTTTCCCGTCCGCGTGTCGGCTGCTGATAGAGGTCGTCGAAACTCGAGCCAGCCAAGATGCTCGCTGAATCAATCATCCTCACTGCTACACCACTGATGTTCTTCCTATGGTTACTACCGAAAGAAAGATCCTGGAGCTGTAATGCAAGAGGTAATGTCTGAATATCTGAGTTATACGGAAGACCAACATGGACCTTAGAGGCCGCTCTTCTTAGCGTGATTTTGCCGTTCTGCACTACTTGATCCGGCACACAATAGCCGTCGGCCAGGATAGAAACCTTCATCCCATTCAGCCAGCTAATGCCAGAGATTTCGGTCTTTGCTGGGCCTGAATACGTGCCCGCGCAGTCCATGAATACGTAGTCTTCATCTTTCTCAATGATGTACTCATTCATGCGCTCTACAAACCTCACAGTGTTGTCGCCGATCTTGCGCTTGGTCACGACATAAAGAATGTCCTCATTGCTCTCTGGAACTACTGCGCAGGATTCAAAATCGCCCTGAGTTTCGTGCTGTGCAAAAGCTCCTACCTGCTGTTCTGGCACATAGGTAAAGGAGATTAGTTTGCCTATGTCGTTCACACACCAGAAAATGGAATAAGGAGCCTTGGCGTATGCAATATCAACGACTTCGTGATGATCGAAGAGGTGAGCCGCTCTGAGGCACACGTCCGAGGTTATGTAACCGCCTGCTTGGTAGCTGTAACCGAGTTCTCTCAGGTGGCCGCCACGTGCTGAGGCAAATATCATCGTGTTGTTAATAAGGACCGGTTTTGTCTGGCTGGAGCCGACATAAGACTGCGGCCGCACGCTCATAGATTCAGGCGTGATCGCGTCAGAGTTTACAGGGCTCACTCTCCACTCCCCGCTGGCGGTAAGCATCAGCAGTTGGGAAAGTGGCACGATATGGCGGATTCGGTTTGAATCCTGGCTGGCAACTCTCACCTTGATGCGGTCTGTACTCTGGGACGGGAGGGAGTAGCCCATATCCGTTTCTGTGCCCGTCTTGGTAGCCCAAATATATTGGGGACGCATGCGGCTGCCAGCGAACCATCTGCGCTGTTCAAAGTAAGAAACACATCCTGGATAGTCTCCAGCATTCGCAACAGTCAGAGAGATTTGAGCGCCTGAGCCATAGTTTGAATAAAGAGTGGCTGTCGGGTTGGAATATCCTGCGCCTGGATTCTTGACTATGACGTTTGTCAGTTTTCCACCAGAGATTACAGGCTCTAAAACGGCGCCGCTTCCCGTTGTGTCGCTCACTCTGATTGAAGTCTCTAAGAATCCAGCGCTCTTTACTGAGGTTGAAAAGTCTCCTGTGTAACGCTTGAATTCAAATTTGTAATTGAGCGCCTTTCGGCTCCATGTCCATGTAGGCCATGCCGTGATGGTCACTCGGCAAAGCGGCCGCTTATAGCCTGATCCTGGGCTCGTGACCTGGATTGCTTTGATCGGACGGAAACCATACAAGCAGAAATTAAGATTGCCCGTGGGCTTGGTGAGCTTGATCCATTCTGAGGCCGAGGAAAATATGGCTTTGGCAGTGGCTCCGACGCCTGATCCTTCGGCGTCATAAATCTCCACGCTGGCCGAGAACAAAGAAATCATCTCGTCATTAGGGACAGGGCCGACACCATCTCCATAGAAATTCAATGCCCAGCCGTCATCGCTTTGCCAGGCTGAACAGTTGCCAGGCGCTACAGGCCCATAGAAGTTTCGGCCTGAACCCTCGACTACCCATGTCTGTGTCTCGAGTAGGTCGATCCCTGTAATCTCGCCATTAGGCCCCACATATCCAGAACCCTGAGCGGTAACGGTTGCACCCGTAATGCCGCCGCTGGTGAGGAACACATCGTCATAAATCGGCGGCGTGATAGAGCTGTCAGGCGCGATATTGTCATCATCAATGCTGTTGGTGCGGGTCTCCCCTATGTATCCGTATATGCCTCCTTTATCACGGTACACGCGGTAATGATCGGCACCTGCAACAGTGTTCCATGTGATGGTGTTGTACGCACCATCCCCGTAAGGGTTGCACACAACTGAGGCGGCCTGGCTCGCTTTCGATTCCTCTGAGTTGTCCAAGTTGCAAGATGTCACTACATATTTGCGGACATATCCGTCTTTATAAGTCGCAGACTGCAAGATGTGCTGTGTGGCCGTCACACCTGTAGGCGGAGTAAGTGAAGTGTTGAAAGTGATGTCCACAAGTCGCCAGTCCAGCGCGCCATAACGCCTCAACTCTCTCGGTGGATGGGAGCAGTGCACCAACGTGATGATGTCCACGCTCTGAGCATAGTCAATATCAAACAACTCCGATTCGTCATAATCGGTTGCTACCTCATACGGCTGATTCCCGTTCATGAGCGTGGCGCCGTTGGTGTGAAATCTCACGTAATGATGCCCAAACTCTAAAATCATGGTTTGTGTGGCCGAGAACGTGAACGGGATCAGGCGGCATTTTCTGTCCGGATATTTGGTCTCACGCACCATTGAGAAACCAGGGCGGCGGACTACAGGGCCTTGTGGCTCAACAATCATATTGCGACACTTGGCCAGGCCTGCCGAGTAGGACGGATCCGTTATCCTGGAGTACATCGAAGGAGAAATCTCACCTCCTCCGATACTCTGTTTATAGATTTTCAGTGACATTTAAATACTCCGTGCCGCCAGGTGGGGCGCTAAATATTCGTGCTTGACCCTGATAGAGTTTCGAGAATCCTGATACTTCGCCGTCTCCAGTGCTTGAGCGGCCATTTGGATCATCTGCTGCGCCATAGAAGTTTTCATCAGTGGGCCTGTGAGATAGCTTGCCAACTGGAGGACAAGGGCCTGGACAAAGTATTGCGGCATGATTGACACGTTCTGGACGCTAGCCACGTATCGAAGCATAGGAGCGGGAGAATCGGTTAGGAGAATGTATGAGCCTGTTTCCGACAATGTCTCAATCTCAAAATCAAGTCCGGCCTCGTCCACCCTCGAAGACTTTTCGTACACCTTGACCGTGCGTAAGTAATCGGAGGGAACTTGGTAGCCGTGCGCCCACTGAAAGAGGTCGGCGTCATATTTTTTGTATTCAGGCAGTCTCACTCGCCTGATTGCAAAAGACCAGTTATGGGCCTCCAGCAAATATCTCAGTGCTTGCGGATAGTATTCAGCACAAGCCTCAGACATGGGATTGCCTTCGGGTGGTTTGATCCTCGTGATCGTCCCTTTCTCGCCCAGATAGCTGAGCGCGGCATTGCAAATTGACACTTCATTCATATTAAAAAAGGGAGGTTTTTAAGCCTCCCTCCTCTCTTTTAACAACTACTGAAAACTGCAACAAGAATTAACTGATTAGTAGTCTTAGATCATCTTCACGCAAGGATCTGTGAACTTGTCGAAAACGTATGCAGTTGCCTTACCTGCTGTCGGAGCGGTAGAGGACACTGAGGTGGTCACGCGCAGATAACGCTTGCACTTGGCAGGGAGCGGAATTGCCACGCCATAACCCAGGGTTTTTGCAGTCAATGCGCCAGTGCTTGCCACCGTTGTATAGGTGGAGTTGTCGGCGGATTCTTGAAGATTGAATGTAACCGTGGCGGTCGCTGATTCGATCTCTTCTGTCTGCATGATGACAAGATAAAGCGGCTTCTGGCCAGTAGTGTTAATGTCAGCGCCGAGGTCAATCACATCAGAAGTGATTGCGGCTGTGAGCGCCTTGTTCTTGAAAATAAGTAACTCTTTGTCGTACATGATTCTGTCTCCTTAGCTAATCTTTGCGGAAGTCTTCAAAACGTCTGTACCAACCTTCTGAACGGGTACACCGTCAAACGTAATGACGGAGCGTCCTGCCACGTTTTCAAAGTTCAAAGAGGCTGTCACTTTGTTGTTGATCTGGCGGCGCAGATAGCTGTGGATTGTGTCGTTTGCGAAGAACACTGTCTTGCCAGGATTGGCCACGTCCAACTTCTCAAGAGCCTGGGTCATGAGGTCAATCAGGTCATCACCTGTCTTGCCGTCCTTAACCAGAGAGGAGGCGTCAATGTTGGCAATACGTACAATATTCAGCGGATTGAAGCAGGCCACGCCAATATCAAAGCCCATATCCGTGACATAGGCGTAATGATGTTTGCCGTTTCCGTCATCAATGCGTTCCTTCTGCGGACGTGCATTGATCCAGACACCACCCTGTGCGCCATATTCGGGATAGAACGTGAACATGTTTTCGGTGTCGCAGGAAAGCAGCCAGATGTCATAGTTGCCAGTGGCCTTGGAGGAACTTCCCTTAATAATGCGGTCATAGAATTCATTGTCTTGACCGTTGACAATGTTGTACAGACCGAGACTTGTACCGTCACCAGAACCATAGAACACGGATTTTGCGGCCTGTCGTGCAAGACCACGCATCACGGCGGCGTCCTTACGCAGGCGGAATGTGTCTCTGTCTTCAGGTTTACGAGAATCGAGAAGATCGGCGTCAACTTCGGAAGAGGTGCGGACACGGAAAGAATCGTATCTGACTGCACGGCCTTTAGCCTGGGAAGTGCCCCATCCTTCGTTGTAGCCAACAATTTCACCTTCAGGGTATTCGGTGATGATCGTACCCTTGCAGGCTGTGCCGTCATTGGCAGGAATGAGAGTGAGCTGATCGAAGAAACCCGAATAATCACGGATCGTCTGAATCAGAACCTTTTTCTGAAGATCGCTGTCCTGGGTCAAGTTAGCAATGTCAGCAAGCGTTGTGGCACCAGTATTGATAATTGCCATGATTTACTCCTTTGCTTTGTAGAAATCTGTTGCCGTTAATACTTGTTTCACGGCGTTACTCTTTGCGGCGGGTGAGCGGTCTTCTCCGATAACCGAACCAAAATGCTTGAGGATCTTGATAAGGCCTGGATGATTGCCAGCTATAGCCGCCAGTTCCGCAACATCTTCATCAACAAACTTTCCGTCCGCGCCTCGGAAGTCCTTGAGCGCTTTCTGCGCTGTGGCAATACTCGACTTGAGGTGATCGCCTCCTATCTCGGGATCAGCCTTAACTTTTTCTTGCCAGGCTTTATTTGTCTGCGCGATTTGGTCTGCTTGTTTCTGAGCCAGAATCGGCGTTACCTTATCGATAACTGCCTGGGCCTTGTCTTGCGGAAGATTCAGCTCCTTTGCTACTTCTGAGAATCCTTTGACCACATCAGCGTCAAGGGAAACGCCTTGAGGCGCCTTGAAGTCTTCGTACTTCTCGGGAGCGCCTGCCTCTTTCTCAGTCTCCTGCTTCTCTTCGGTTTCCTTCGCCTCTTCCGTCATGTCGGAATTGAGCAGGGAGGATTCCTCGATATGTTCGGGAGTTTCTGACTGTTGGGCCTGAGCTGTTTGCTCAACAGGGGCGGGAGTAGATCCGGCCTCGCTTTCAATTTTTTCGGCTGTTTCTACAGTTTCATTCATTCTGTTCTCTCAATTCCTGAATAAATTCAGGCTTGTGTTTAATGACGTACTCGAAAATGGTTTGCGCAAACTCGCGCTTACCTTCCTTCCGAGCCATGTTGAGAGCGTTTGTATCGAATGCCGAGCCGAAAAAGCCGCTCTCAGCAAACAATCGCCTGAATACGGTCTTTCCTGCCCGCGTCTCCAAAACCTCCTTGAGAGCTTCTCGGAATTCGTATTCCTCTCTGGCCAACTCCGCTTGCCTGGCCTCAGCCTCAGCAGTCGAAGTTGCGAACGGATCTCTTACTGTCTTGCTCATTCTCTAACGTCCTAATTTCTTGATGCGCACACCCTTAGGCCATACCTTCCGCGGCCATATCCTGCATACCTTGTACCGCTTGGCCCGCCATTGTTTCTGGACCTGTCGGAACTTTTCCTAACTTGGCCAGCATGTCGGCGCTCTGGGTCATCTGTTGTTGCTGTTGAGCCTGCTGCTGTTGCTGTGCTCTCTGCTGTCTGATGGCTGCCACCTCGTCCGAAGAACGAAGAATTTCAGGAGAAACACCGCGCTTGTCGGAAACAATCTGGGCGTACTTGTCCAGATCGAAGTTATCCAAGAAGTCGGGCTGAACCTGTGCAATTTGGAGCGCCTCCTGAATCGCCAGTTGATCGGTACGAGATTGAATCTCTTTCTGTGAGCGGCTGAGGATTGATGTGTACTCGATATTCAGATCCGTGCCCTGGATCGCCTCGGGAGCTGGAGGGATCATTCCCTGTTCGTTGAGAATGTCGAAAGTACGATCAATCAGCGGCTTGAGCACTTCATTGTTGAATCGCGAAAGAACAGGGCCGAGCATAAGAAGTTTTTCCTCGTGCAACTCGGCTACGGCAGTGGCAGTCATCTGGTTGATAGCGCTCTGATTGTTGAGCATGAGGAACATATCAACACTAAAAGCCGCTTTGATTCTCTGCTGCACCTCGCCAATATCCTGGCGCAACTCGCCAAGATTGATGTTCACATTCCACAACTGCTCTACAGGTTTGCGGCCTGTGGCGCCGTTCACGAAAGAAACGCCGCCTGGGTCGGTGTCAATGTCTGAATCTTTAGCTTCAGTGGGCAGACCGATTGGAGGCTTGACCATGTAGTCAATAGCGTTTCCTTTCTGCTTCTGCTCATGCTGTAACTGCATGACATCGCCTAAGGCAATCATGCCAGGCGATTCAGAAGAATAGGTCTCGTTACTGATCGCGCCCCATCGTCCGACGACTGCTGGGAATGTCCTGTAGCCAGATTCTCTGAGAATCGGATGTGCGCTGTCGTTGTAGTCTTTGAGGACGTAAACCGAGCGCCAGGGCATGTTCTTATTGTCTTTGAATCTCGGATCACGGTCTTTGCGCGGCTCGATAGCGTGCAAAACCACCTGCTGTTCATCCAACTTTCCAGCCTTGGCCACGGCGGCCAGGGAAGATGGGAGCACATCGATTCCGAATTCGTCAATGAGCTGGCGCGTGGTCATTGAAAACTCTCTGTACAGAGTGTCTGGAATGCCGCGTGCGTTACAGGCTATGCAGTATTCTCCGACTGTCAGAGGACTACAGATAAAACCGAGTTGGTCGTCTTCTTCAATGATAATTGCCAGGACGCCGAAAAGGCCCGCCTCCATCCATGCGTGATGGAGAGACTGATACAGGTTTGTCCGAGCAAAGGACATGTAAAGGATCTGGCTCACCTCTGATAACCAGCGGCGCACCTCTACAGATTCATCTAAGTCAGGGCTTCCCGTGGTAAGGTAAAACCACTGCTGGCTAGGATCCGTCATGCCAGACATCAAACCCTTAGCCAGCACGTCCGAGGCCTTGAGCGGCGTATTGTCGTAAATGGAATTCCATTTGTCCTTGGCTTCGTTCTGATTCTTTGGGCTCAAAAACTTGCCGTTAGCGGGCCTCAGAAACTTTGAGATATTCCGCCATTGCTCCAGATATGGATCCCGCTCCCGCCGGAGTTCTCTCCAGCGGTTTATGAGCTTTTCTCTTAATTCACGTTCTTTCATGGCCTACCCCAGGGCAGACTTCTTGCCCAGCGTCATGTCGTTCTGGTCCACACCACCTGCGCCTGTCAGCATTGTTTGACCGCCTGATAACAAGTCGTTGGTGTTGTCGCTGAGGATCTTGCTAATGTCTGCGGTCTTCTGGTTCTGCATACGCATTTGCTCACGCTGTTGCTCGGCCTGTTTCTCAGCATTGCGTTTGGCCTCTTCGGTCGCTTGTTTCTGAGCTGAGGCCTGTCTTCTTGCGGCCCTGCTCTGTGTGTGAGAAGACAAGGCCGCAGATCCGGCCATTAACAGGCCCATGCCCAGCATTTCCATACCCATGATTAATCCTCCAAAGACTTGTAATAAGTAACGTCCGAGCGCGTGAACAATCGGTCGAAAAGCTGTTCAGTGCGGCTCCCAGCGGGTGCAGAAAATCGAATACCTGCGGCGCCAAACTCCCGCGCCATTTTTATTGCGTGGCGTAAGAATTGCAGGCCGTGGCCGCGATGCTCTGGCTCTAAAAACAAAGTGTCAACGTTGGCCACATCTTTAGAGTTGTGGAGAGAAGGACACATGACGATTGCCATAATCCCTACCAACTTTCCATCACTCACGGCTCTGGCACAAAGCAATAAGCCGTTCTTGGCAAGGAATGAGTATTTGTCCTTGTCCACAATGCCCTTTAGGTCGAGGTGGCCCGCCTCCTGGCGGTAGTGCTGGCACACCTCTTCATACCGAGGGTCATTGAATAAGTCTGAGAGCGTACAGGTTTCGATCTTCATCATGTCCCGATTGTCGAGCCTGTCACGAGACTGATGCGCACACCTTCTATGCGTATGGATCGCGGATTGTTTTGGAGCGCTGGGCGCGCTGATGACGCCAGCCGTCATCCTCGATATATTCCTGTATCGGTATGGCGAAACAGAGTGCCAGCGCGTCTGCCGTGTCTGGAGAGTTCATGCCGCGGCGTTTCATGCTGTCCTTGGATTCGAGCAATAACCGGCCCTTCTGGTCAATGAGTTTCTCAGGTATGCACAAGTCCTCGGCCAGCTCTTCACTCTTTGGGATCGCTCCGTCATCTCGGATAAAGTCTCTCATCTTGTCCCACATCTCGGCCCGCTTATTCGCCCAGCGCTGGGGATTAGTGCTCTGGCTCGCACTGATGACCTTGTTGAGGTGCTGCACCTTGTCCTTTAACCAGTCATAAGGGCTCGCTCCCACGCCTGTGTAGTCCAGATTGATGTACACACGAGGAATGCCCTTTGCCTTGAGCTCGTTCGCATACATGAGCACCTGCATACCCAACTGCGGGCCGTCCAAACCGCGAAAGACTTTCAGCGGCATAGTGCAGTCTCTACCGATCTTGGTAGCAATAGCCGAGCGGTCATCGCCTTCCCGCGCCACGTCCACGCCCAGGATCGCAACGGTTCTTGAGTAGTTGACCTGGCTCACATCACGATTCATAGCCGCGTCAACGTCCTCACGGTTTATAAACTGCTTGGCTGACGCGCTGGGGAATACGCCTCGAACACGGACCTTCACAAAGTCACTGTCCTCTCCGTAATCCTCAACGTACTCTTGCAACTGCTGCTTGTTCGTGATCTTCACTGTGCGGCTGTCAATGTTGTACGTTATCCAGCGGTGGCGGCTCTTGTGGAAAGCGTCAAAGAATGGGCCGTCTGGGCGTGTTGGGTTTCCGAAAATACACCAGATAATTTGAGTGTCTTTGTCCGTGAGCGCGCCTTTCGTGACTTCATAGATTTTCTGTGCAATAACCGAGGCTTCATCGAACAAGACAAGGATCCGCTTCCCTTGGTTATGCAAGCCTTGGAATGCGTCGGTGTTGTTTTCGTTCCACGGGATTGCGTCAATGCGCCACGTGTATTTGTGCCCTGGCTGGGTTGAGAAAATGGATTCCGCGGCTACCTCAAACCAGTCTCTAAACAGGCAAAGGTGGTGCCATTTATGCAACTCTGACCAGGTTTTTGTAATGAGCTGGTTCTTGGTTTCTGCCGTCACGACCCCTTTCATGTCCGGATAGGTGCAGATTGCCCACAGCATGATCCAGGCCACAAAAGCAGTTTTGCCTATGCCGTGTCCGCTGGCTACAGCAATTTGAATGGCCTTATGCCGTGTCTCACCGTTCTTCAGCCGATCCCTAATGTCACAAAGAATCTTCTGCTGCCACACGTCAGGGCCTTCGTAATTGGCCAGCTCTCCATGTCCCCAGCGGAAACACTTCTGGACGAAAAGAAGCGGATCATTCGTGCAGGCTATCGCCAGGCGCCTAAGGCCCATTTCAAACTCAGCCGCTTCCTTATTCATCCTTGACCTCCTTCAAAACTTCATTCAGCCAGGAGGAGCGGTCTGTAACGTTCACATCAATCTGGCGCTTTTCTACAAACTTTCCGCGGATTTTGGCAATAATCGTTAATGCCCCGTTGGCTCCCTTACTGTCGAAACAGAAAACACCGTTTCCGTTTTCGTCTTCTTTCGGGGATCCGTCCATGTTGTAAACCCGTTTAGGTTCCATGCACATATCCAGAATCCGAATAGCCCGCTTGATCTCGAAGTCTTCCTCCAGCTCCAGGCGGTCGCTCAATTTCTTCCGGCGCTCGGCTATCGCGCGGGAAATACGAACATTTCTCAACAATCTCGTGCCTGCGGTGCAAGCAACTTTTTCATCTTTAGCCTTGTAGCCTGCCTTTAAATAAGCCTGAGTAGCATTGCCTCCGTTCTTCAAGTATTCGGATACAAACAGGGCTTGCTTCTGCGTCAGGCCGTCAATAATTGAATCTGTTTTAGCCATACAAACCCCCTATTCTGTTATTAGTTTGAAGTGGTTCCAGTGACGGATGCGCACTGCTTCATTTGAACTTAGTTGGAATAACTGCACGTCTGTGTCCTGAAAAAATGTCTCGTAAAGTTCTTATTGGAATATCCATCTTTTTTGAAATTTCACGCAAAGAAAGACCCGCTAAGCGAAGATCAAAGCAGTGAATCAAGTCCTGATCTGAATACTTCGCCTTGGGGCTGGACACTCCGACACGTACTGATGCGTCAGAGAGAAGGACCGTGGACGGGTCAAGACCGAGCTCGGAAAAACTCTGGATATTTGCTCTTAACTCGATCAATCGTTCTCGATATGCGCAGATTTCGTTGTACCTGGCTTTCTCTTTCTCTAAGTCTGACACTTTCAATGAGGCTGTTTTGGGCTTCGACTGGCAATAAGCTGTGGTATCGGTATGCCCGAACAAGTCCCCTTGGTTCTCGTTTTTCTTCATTCATCATTTCCCTCCAGTAGCCGAAACTTCTTCTCGAATGAGGCGGAATAGTTCTTCGATTGGGAGCACTGCCAGCCATTCTTTACGATCTGCGCGGCAAACAACAATGGGTCGCTCTCCAGGTTCGCACCCGTTTCCAGCCTGCTCCATCCATTCGTAAAGATTCCCGATTGCCGCTCTCCGTTTTACTTCGAGTGAGTAAGGGTTGAGCTTGATGTCCGCTCCTCCGTCCCTCGTCTGGGAGAGATTGCGGTGCACTTGTATGCCGAGGTTTTGGAATATGAGATCGCAGATTTCTCGCTCTCCAGCAGCGCCTTTAGTTCTCTGTGCTTTTCCCATTCTTTTCTCCTTGGTTAAATGTTGTTTAAACAGCCGTCTAGCGTCTCTGAGCGATTAACTCTGCATGGACGCGGTATCTATCGAATTGAGAGAAAAATGCTCTCCTGCGTTCAATACGCTCGTCTGTGTCACGTTCAAAAACCGAGCATCGTGTGAATGAGATCGGGTAGCATTCGATACCAGCGCCTTTGTTCGGATGGTGGCAGTAGATATTCATGTCCCCGAAAGAAGCCTTTGGCGGCCGCCGGACATTTCCTGCTGTATCGATCCAGTAGCTCTCGGCAAACTTGCAGTACAGACAGCAGCCGCTCATGGCCTTCTCCTTTTTAACCGATCGGTTAATTTGGTTTCATTACTGATCTGAAGCGCCGCTCTCACGAGTAGCCCGAATATGAGAAGGTTGATAAACACAATCGGCGCCACGACAATCATTAGCAGTGTCCAGGCTGAATCCGACATACCCCGCCTCCTAAAAGTAAGCTTCGTCATCCTGTTGCTTCTGGATGGCGCGGCGTTTGAGTTCGTTCACGTATGTGGTGAGCGGGGATAGCTGTTCAATAGTCTTGCCCCTCTGGTTCTCTTCGCTGTCCTCAATCATTGATGGCTTAACGATCTTGGCCTTGACCCATTTTTTGATTCTGTTTCCGAGCTCGTATGCGCTCTCGTCCCTGTATCGCTGTTTGCCTTCAATCTGCGGGCACGGAATGTTGAGCTTAGGTGCCAGCTCTGGAATGCCTATTCTTCTGAAATAGTCTGTGAGCGCCTGAACAACATGAGGATGGTTGTAATTTGACTGATAGTCGTCAATGAGCTTGTAGTCTCTGAGCAGTCGTTCTGCCAGATCTAACAAGTCTTTGTAATAGTAGATACCGGCCGTAACTGTACCGAGATCATCTTTTCTAACACCTTCGTGGAGGTCACAAACCGTTATACCCTGAGCTAACTGTCCGCACCAAACTGTGCAAGGGCATCCGTGAACGGCACACAACTGTTCATAAACCTTCGGCTTATGTTGTTGGTCTTTGCCTTTCTTGTCCTTCTTCTCTTGGGCGTTGAAATCAACATCTCTGAAATTAGTCATGGTGGTAATTCCCATTAATGATTTTTGTCATGTTTTCGTCTTTGATGATCCAGCCGAGATCAGGTCGCCAGTTGCGTTCGTTCTCTCCCAGTAAGAAAGGAGATCTGCTGATGAACTTGAACATCCCTTCAAAGAAGTCCAGCCCTTCTTTCTCGGTTTGGATTTCTCTGTCCTTTGCTACCTGTCTCCAGCGTGCGGCTAGTGTTTTCTTTCTTGCTTCTGACCAAACTCTGATGCGCGGCAGTTCTGGCAAGCACTGGTGATAGAGCTCAATGATTTTTTTATGCGGACAATGGGAGCCGATAAGGGCTGATCTTTGTTTCGGAGTGAGTTCCTTTTTTGGCTCCGTGAGATCGAATTCCTGTGGATCTTTCTCTGTATCCTCAGGGGCGTCTGGAGAGCCGTCCTCGGCTCTACTGACAAATACTTCTTTAGAAGTATTAATAATTGACTGAGTATTGACTGAGTTGTGTACCGTTTTTGGTACTGGTATCGGTCCGTTTTTGGTACTGGTACCAAATTTGGTACTGGTTTTGGTACCGTTTTTGGTATTGGTTCCACTACCGTTTTTGGTACCGGTACCAAAATTAACACCGGTACCAATTTTGGTATTGGTTTGCTGTTTGTCCGCCTTTGTCTCCAGGAAAGCAGCTTCAATTTTGGCGACGTTGATCTGATAGAAATTCTGCCGTCCGTTAAGAGAAGACACTTCAATCCAGCCAGCCCCAGCCAAACTTGCCACAGCCTTGAAAACTGTTTTCTTGTTCAGTTCTGTTTCGGCAGAGATCGTACTGGTGGCAGGACGACAGCTTGATCCGTCCTCGTTTGCGTAATCACACAAACAACGGAGGACGGCCTTTTCTGCTGCACTACCAACAGTCAGCTTCCCTGCTTTGAATGACAGAACGTAAGACATAAGGCACCCAGTTACATGAAATCTTTGTATGTCACTTTCCCTTGTGTGAACAAGGAAATCCTTTCGCAGTGCGCCAGCTTCGGACAGGATTTTTCCGTCACCCACTTGTGCGCACTGGGAATTTTTACGCCCACAAAACGAGCAAGCCTGGATAAGGTTCCTCTCGGCTGGCTCTTTAACCACTTGCGAAGTTTCATATTTATTTCTCTATTTGCATAGCCATTGGCTAATATTATATACAGGCAATATGGCTAATGACAACTTAGCTATTGGCTTATATTTATTCTCAAGGAGAGATTTATGAAAACTTCGACTGAAATAAGACGAGAAAACCTGAATATCCTCATTGAGCGTTATGGGTCAATCGCCAATTTGAATGCCCAATTGGGACGAAACAGAAAGGATGCAACTCTCTCTCAGATAAGAAAGGGATCAGTTCATTCCGGTACGGGTCGGCCTCGCATCATGGGAGACACAATGGCCCGCGAAATTGAAACTAAGTTGTCATTAGGCTACGGCTGGATGGATGCAGATCATTCGAGGGAGGCATTTCCTGAAGAAGATGATTTGATCTATCTGCGGCGCCTGAATGTTTCTGCCTGCTGCGGTGCGTCAGGAGTACAAAATTATGAGGATGAGGCCTATGTAGATCTCATGAGCGTCTCACGTGTTTGGTTCAAAGAAAACATCAATCAGATCCGTGAGAATGGATATGAAATCATCACGGCCGCTGGGGATTCAATGGAGCCCACACTAAAGAACGGCGACCTGGTTGTGATTGATAGGTTTGACACTGAGATCACAAAGCGTGACGGCGTTTTCTGCGTGCTGATTGATAACGATCTTTATCTGAAACGGGTGCAACGTGTACCAGGCAGCCTCCGTTTTATTTCCGACAATCGCCTGTATGACCCGTTTGAAATTAGTCTCTCTGAAGTTGAAAGCAGAGTGATCGTTTTCGGACGTATGGTTAATTCGCTGAACCTGAAACGGTATGACTAAAAATGAAAATCAGAGAATGGCTTTTAGGGATTTTCGGCCTCAAAAACAAAGAAAAACCTCCAGAAGAAAGTGTCAAAGAGGAAGTGCTACTTTTGGCTTATGAGCCAGAAGAATTTCATTTGGAATCAGAGGAGCTCACGGTTAAAAAGCCGATTCAAACAGAATTTTCATTCATCCGTAAAACGCAACCTACCAAACGTCCCATAAGAAAGAATCCTATGACACCTCGTACATTACCGCCAATTCTGCAAGTGGCGAAAGAAATCATGCAGGCAAACAAGGCAGTCATGCATGTGAGAGAGATTACTGAAGTCGCAGTTTCTCAAAATAAAAATTTAGGACTGCCCCCTGAAGAATTCATGTCAAAACTTTCTTCAGCTTTGGCTGCACATTTGAAAACTCAAAACCCGATTTTCTCCAAGCCAACAAACAAGGACGGATCGAAGAGAAAAGGTATTTATCGCCTCAAACGGACTGCCTCTGCTCCGGTTGTTCCTATTCCTAAAGTTACCATTGAGAATGTGTCAACGAATTTCTTTGGCAAAGGCGGTGAATTTGCAGTTGCCTCCGAACTTCTTTTCCTCGGCTATAACGTTTCAATGATGGCTGTTGATGAAGGTGTTGACTTAATCACCGAGAAGGACGGCAAATTCAACTATGTCCAGGTTAAAACTACGGTAGTGGAAGAAGGCACCCACACCTTCAGCTTCAAGGTGCCAGAGAAACAATTCACAAATAACCTGCCCTACTCTCCATATTACGTTTTTGTCATGAGGGATGGTCATCACTCTTCTTATGCCGTGATTCCATCAGATCATCTTTCTTTGCTGAGGGCTCAGCAGATTATCAAAGGTAAGGACCTCTCTATCGTTATCACTCGGGATGCCAGGCGCAGGGAATACAAACTCAATGGCCAGGATATAAATCTTTTTATTGGAGCTTTTAACAAAATTTAAGGCATAACAATCATGGCAATCAGTATAGAAAAGGTCGTTTTTAATCCTTTTGTTCTTGGGCTTATTGGCTTTGCCTTGTTATCCCTTTCAATGAAACTGAATAGCAAGAAAATTCTCAATTTAAAACTCAATCCTCTTGCCTATGTTGGTTTCTTGTTATGCCTCTATTTTTTATTGGGCGTTGCTGTGGTCTTTACTAGCGATATTTATTGGTTGCTCTTTTGTATTGCAGGGCTTGCCCTGGCCTGGGTCGTTACGGAGGAAACTTTTTGGATTGGAGTTGTTTTTGTCATTCTCACCATCAGCTTTTTATTTAACAAACAACTGTCCTCTTTAATGATGTTCACTTAAGCAAGACAGAAACTTATTCCGCCGCCTTCGGGCGGCTTTTTTGTTGCCTAAAAAATACAGTTATGGAAAACACTTAGCCGTCAGCTATGTAAATATTAGCTATATGGCCTTTACTTTTGCTTAGCCACGGGCTAATATACATACATCAATCAATCGTTCTTTAAAAGTCCTTCTGAAGATTGTCAGGAAGGAAGAGCTCCTAAACGTGAGTAAAGCGAAAGCGCACGGAGCTACAAGGCGGCAATGAATTGCGCCTAAGTAATCTAAGCGAAAGCGAAGATGCGGCAGAGAGAAAGCCAAAAGGATTGGACCGTTAAAGTCGGTCGGTACAAGTAGGGGCCGTTCAGCAAAGACAGTTCATAAATAAAAGCGCCTTCTTTGTCACTCCCCAAAAGACGAACGATCTTTAACTTGGAGGGCGCTTCTATTTGTTAGTTGAGCTATTAGAAGAATTCTAATAACTCATTCATAAGCCTCCGCGCACGGGTCATGTACTGCTAATCAACCCGAAATCGCAAATACAGCGCGGGGGCTTATGAATGTGGTCTTTTTTACATATTTTAAGGAGAGAAAAATGGACCTGTTAGTAGATGAACAAAAACAGATTTTTGATGTTGCTGTTGAGGACATTTTGAAGGCGCGCGGCTCTGCAATCTGTCTCACTGATGCCCTTAAGTATGCCGAGCGCGCTGTGGTGTCCGCGCTGCTCGCTGGAAAGAAAGAGATAACGCTTGACCTGGCACACGTTGTTTCGACTGCTGAGGCCCAGAAGGAAGTCAAGTCGCTCTTTAAAGAGTATGCGTCGAATTTCATTTCTGATCTGGTGTGGCAAACGATTGACCGAGACATCTATCCAGATGTGAAAAGTTTTTAATTTTCTCTCTCCTGGCCCCTGCCTTCGCGGTACTCCTTGATGCGAAGGCGGGGGCTTTTCTTTTGGAGGTTGATATGAAGAAGTTTGATGACCTGCTTGAAAACACATTTACATGCTTTCTGTGCGCTGTGGTTAGATTTTCACTGGGTTTCCTAATCCTGGATTTCATTTTTAGTGCTACTGCAATTCAAAGGTGGTTGTTATGCATGTAACTCCGAGAACTTGCCCGGGTCCTGGTGATCTCTGGCAGCCGTCCTGGCAAGAAGAAAAACGCGAAGCTGAATACGAACGGCTGCTCGAAAAGTTCTTTGAAGAGTACATCCCTCGATACTGCGATGAACGGATTAACGAGCTTGCAGAAGCGGGCGAGGATGAACGACATCCCGAAATCGAGCCCGTGTTTGACAAGTACCTAAAAGAGAACGACTGGACATGAAAGGTACTAAAGAAGAAATTCGAGCCTACATGCAGGGCTACTACCAGCGCAACAAGGAGCGCTGCCGAGAACGAAATCATGAGAACTACATAAAGCGGAAGAACAAAAGGAAACCGAAACTTCCGCAAACACCGTTCTCTGCACTTTTTGATTAAGGAGATTGATATGTCAAGGATTATGAATTGGATGATGGGAGAGGCTGAGGCTGGCCGCTTCGAGTTTCGTGAGCCTCCAGACTACCCCGAAGAGGCCGAGTACTACGGCTGTGGGATCACCTGGGGACAGGCGCGTGAAATGCTCGATAACGAGCCCCCTGCTCCTGAATGGACCGATGCCGAGCTTGATGATCTCGAGCGCCAGTGCACGGAGTGGGAACAAAAAAAGAACTTCATTCCATTTGAGCTGGATGAAGTTCCTTTCTAAATCTAAATACTCTTTTAGAGGGTTGTTGCCTCAACCCTCCAGAAGGATAACACATGACTACAGTTAATAAAAACATTTGCATGCGCCTGATTGAGGCGCAAAAGGAATTTCCGCGTATTGTCCAGGATCAGGAGGCCAAAGCATTTGGCAGCGGCCGCGGTTACAGTTACGCAAACATCTCCTCCTGCCTGGACACGATTCTTCCCATTCTCAACAAGCACGGCCTGGCCGTCGTCCAGAAGACCACGACTGAAGAAGACCGCGTGGGGATCGAGACAGTTCTTGTCTCCGAGGAAGGAGAAACTCTTTCCTCTGGCGTGTTCTTCGTGACCACTGCTGGCCTCCAGCAAAAGGGAGTGCAGGCGTTCGGGAGCGCAGTCACGTATGCCCGCCGATATTCCTTTGTTTCTTTTCTCGGCCTGAGCTACGGTGAGGAAGATGATGACGGCCGCCAGACATCTGAGGATGCCTACTCAAAAGGAAAGACCCGCGCTCCTGCAAGGAAAGCAGCGCCTCAGCCGAAGCAGCCAGCTCCACAACCGGCCCAAGTTTCCGAAGATGAAAAGTATTTCAACCTGGTTGAGGAAGCAAAGAGAGTTTGTCTGGACGGCCTGGAGGCTTACAAGGCTTTCTACAGCAAACTGCACGCGGATGAAAAGCAGTATTTAGTCAGAACAAAAATTCACGATCAATTAAAACAGGAGGCCACTAATGCCTAGCGTCAATAAGGTTTTCATCCTGGGTGCGCTCGGACGTGATCCAGAAACCCGCTTTACCAACACTAACCTTCAGATCACTTCGTTCTCTGTTGCCACCTCCACCTTCAGAAAAGGTGAAGACGGTGAAAGAAAGGAAGAAACAGAGTGGCACCGTATTACATGCATTGGTCGCACTGCTGAGGTTGCCCAGACTTACTTGAGCAAGGGTTCAAAGGTTTTCATTGAAGGCCACCTGCGCACCCGTAAATGGGAGAACAAGGAAGGCAAAACCCAATACTCAACGGAGATTGTGGCCGATAACCTCCAGCTCCTCGACAAGAAGTCCGACAGACCAGCCCAGGCAAAACAAGCCGCTCCTGCTGAGGAGCCGTATGAAGGCAATCCAGAGGACATTCCGTTCTAATCTTTTCTAACGTACAAGAAGGCGCGGCTAAAAACTGCGCCTTTTCTTTTATATGAAACTTTATGAAATCCCAAACGCGCTGAGAAAGGCGCTGGATGACGTTTATTACAACGACGAGACTAAGACCGCTGCTGGTCTGGAAGAGTATCAAGAAGTCGAAAACGATGCCAAGGACAAACTCGAAAACACCGCCTTCTATCTGTGCGAACTGGAGCACGAAGCAGACGCGTTAAAAGCAGAACAAAAACGATTTGCAGACCTTATCAAGAGCAATAAAAATAAACAAGAGGCAATCAGAAAGCTAATGCTTGAAGCCCTTCAAAGCATGCCAGATCAAAAAGTTAAGACGGCCAAAGTCTCGATGTGGATTAAGAAAACCACAGCTCTCGAGATTGATAACGAAGACACCATCCCGCAAGAGTATTTCAGAGAAAAACGCTCTATCGAGCTTGACAAAACAAAGCTCAAAAACGACCTGGAAGAAGGTGTTTTCGTTCAAGGCGCTTGCATCAAAGAAAATCAAAGTATTGTGATTCGCTAGAGGCCGTATGAGAGAGTTTGATCAAGACAGAATTACGTTCTCGCGGATAGGCCGTAACCAGTGCGAGATAAAGATCAACGGCAATACAGTCGGGTTCTTGTCTAAAAACAAAAGAAATCTTTGGATAGTCACCCCAGAGGTAAAAAAAACGGATCCGCAAATTCAATTCCTTTTAGGCGATGAAGTTTCTCAGAACTGGAAGACATTCAGGATCGCAAAAAAAGAACTCAAGCTCGCCCTCAGACCGTACACGGATTGCCCGTACGGAAGGCCCTTCTTGTCCTTCTTTTTGGAGATGTATGAAGTTTGAATTCATTGATTACAGCGGCTGCTTTCCAAACCTGTGTGCGGGGAAGCTGACATTTAAGGCAGACGGCAAACAATATGCAGGCTATGTAGACATAGTCTCTGGCGGAGATGTTTGGTTTGATGATCGCTGGAGTGAGCATGTTGAAGAGGGTCCATGGACGGATGTCTCGGGACCTCTATTAAAAAAGAATCCAGAGCTACTGGAGCACAAAACCGAGCTCCTCAAAATGATTAACGAGAACGTGCCGCACGGGTGCTGCGGCGGTTGTGCCTAAAGACAAGGAGAAGATAATGAGTCTTCCAAAAATTAACTTCTTTGGGTTCTCCAGAAGTTTTGATTTCACGGGAAAAATGAACGGGGATGCAGGCGTGAACGGAATAGAAATAAAAGCCAGTGATGATGAAGTCGTCCTGGCTTTTAAAACGTTCCCAGATAAAAAGGTGGCTGAAGTCGGCGTTCACATGGACGCCTGGAGACTGATTGAAGAAGCCGTGAAGAAATCACTGGAGCATAAGAAAGAAATTGCAGTCTCTAAATATGATCCTGATAGATGGAACAAGTACCCCGATGTAACACCTCCTGATGGTTCTTATTTAGTCACCATCTACAACAAAGTCTGTGGAACGTTTGTAACTACGAGCTTTTATTCAGAAGCTCTCGGCTGGAATGATGTGTTAGACGAGGATGTGAAAGCCTTTAGAGGCTATCCCAAAGCCTACTACGGGGGAGAAGAATGAAAAACATCAACCTCACAATCAAGGAAGCGGAGTTTTGTTTTGAGGCATTGAAGACACTCATTCAGTTGCATTATGACCAGCTTGTAATCTGCACACTGTGGCCGCAGATTGGAAGACGTTGGAACAGAATTGATCTTGGTGACACTCCGTTAATGAAAGATCGCCTTGCCTTCCTTCTTAAAAATGCGAAGGAATTCATGTGGGTCATCAAAGATCCAGTGATTCAGGAGCGTGTCTGCCGTTGGATTAGCCCAGAGGATCTAAGTGATCGTTTCGAGGTAAGCCAAATGATCGGCCTTGAGTATGTTTGGGTCAGTAACGATTCAGTAGAAGATCCATTAATGCACAGGATTCACAAGAGCCTATTTATACAGGCGCCGATTAAAAAGGAGGATAAAAATCATGTGGAAGATTGAAAATCCTGAAATTAAGGCAAAGGTAAATCAATTCTTTGATGACGCAACAATAGATGTAGATTGCCATTTCCAAATGGAAAATGAATCCGAATTCATATATTTATCTCTCGAAGAAGGAGAGATACAAATTCGGATTCAGAAAAATTATTTTGTGAAAGAAGCTGAATATAAGCCAGATGACTGGAACCCATACCCTGTGGTCAAGCCTCCTCGGTCTGGCTTGTACTTCGTTTACCTCAATGACGCCTGGGAACAAAGATTGATTCTCAACGAATACGAAAAAACAAATAATCGCGGCAAGTGGCGCAGCGTTGCAGACGGCGCAGTCATTGCCTTCAAAGAATGTCACGAAGAAGGACCGAAAGATGTGGAGCCGTGGTGATGTGGAAGATCAAAGACCCTGAGTTAAAACGAAAAATTGTCAAACGACAAATTCAGGTACCCCACAAACGACAAGAATTCGGACCCAGGGGT
>OOAW01000184.1_pt1 | contig 62019 bp, 55 predicted proteins | sample 1671861 | NCBI WGS metagenome assembly OOAW01 (sample SAMN06348200, study PRJEB24527) | human gut metagenome | reverse complement strand
AGTGGGGCCTCCCGACTGCCCGATGATGCAGGCTCCTCTCAATTCACTCATGAATTCTTCCCCCTCATAGCAACAAGTTTCAAAGTTTATGGTTTCGGATATCAGCAGCTCTCCAAGTGCCCGCAATAAATGGTTACACAAGCGCCCCGGATTCTCCAGGTTCCAATGCCAACCGTTCCGCCGCAAACTGGTAGCCAGTCTGTCCTGCCCGAATAACCCGTGCAAGCGCTGTGCCAAATATTTCATTGAGCCTCCGAAACCATGCCCATATAGCCATTGGCATTTACTGCATCTCCTTTTGGCTAAAAATTACCTATTACATAAAGATTTATTGAATTTGGGATCTTTCAGCGGGTTTGCCACGTAAACGGCGCTCTCTCAGAAGCAACAGGCCAGCCCGTTTCTCAGACGGCAGCCGTTGGAGCCTTGCGCCCCTGCAAATATTTGCAGAAACGCAAAAGCTGAGCCCCAAAGTATGAAGGGGCGTAACGGCCCATAAGGAAGGTTATTTCTATTCAAGACGGGTTGCCTCTGGTAGTTATCATAGGCATTGGCAACCACCGCCACAAACAGTTCAGTAGTGACGGAACTGAGCATACGTACCTTCCTGGTATTGACTCCAGCTAGACGAGTAACCCCTCATTGCCGCCAATTGAGTAGTTGTACCGTCCGAAATAGGTCTTGTCCCTCTGGAAACAGCTTATGATGAGGGCCGCGACCATAAGAAGCGCGCAGATGGGCCGGGGCCGAACTTTCTCTGGCCGGTCCGCTTAAATATATCAGGGAAATCAAAATAGGTTTCTGATTTGAAGGATACATAGGCTATAAGTCATGGTAGCCACCATAGGATGTATCTTCAGCCGCATGACACAGAATCCGTTGACCGCCCCTGGCAGGGCCCCAGCGCCGGCGAGATGGCGATGCCAAACACCACGCTGATAATGCCGATCTGGCAGGAGACCGACAGATAGATCCGCACCGATGCCGAGCCAGAATATGAAGATGCCGGTCATGGCGATGATGAAGCAGGAGTTCAGGCTCATTAGGTTTAACGCCATGAGGAACCGGGAGCCTCAAATGCAAAGAAGATAATGACTTCGGTGGGCAGGATAAGGATGTAAAGCTGTTCTACCGATTTTATAACAGAGCTTCAAGGGCCCCAAGGGTCAGGTGAATGTGTCCGTTTTCCTCAGACTTCACGATGCAACCTCGATGTGAAGCTAGTCCAGAGCTTTGTCACGCCAACGCCTACAGTCCGATACTTAGGGCTACCGGTATGTGGTTTCTCCCTCAGCCCCCGGTGGACGAGATATTACTCGGCGTATTACTTTTTCGCCTGGGTCAGGCGCTTTGATTGGGAGACTGTAGGTGCGCGGTACACCGGTCTATGATTACAAAATGCCCCACTCTCCTCCTCCCTACCAATAACAAGAGGGAACCCCGCCGCAGCGACAGGGTTCCCTCTTACCTCTTAATATTGTAGTAGAAAGCAATATTGCCAGAAACGTGATGTGCAGCCAGAGCTTATCCTAGCTGCGGGATGTACCAGCTTCCTTTATCGTTTTCTCACCTGACAGTGCAAGCAACACCGCTACCAGGGTGCCATCCCTGCGCCACTTGGCAAATCTGGCGTATACAGATTGCCACGGCCCATATTTTCGGGGCAGCATCCGCCAATGAGCACCGTTTCGCACCACCCAGAGCATGCCGTTCAGCATAGTGCGGTCATTCTTACGGGGACGCCCCCGTCTATCAGCCCTGGGGGGAGGCAGAAGTGGCTTTACCCGTTTCCACTGTTCCTTGGTCAGGTCATATGCTCTCATGGGTGCTTTCACCACCTCTATCCAGTCTCTGCAAACTCAGGCTTCCGCTTCCGCAATGCTTTATTGCAGCATAGCAGACACAAAGGTATCCAGGTCCATACGCACAAAATAATCCTCCACCGGCCAGTCTTTCAATGCCTGCCGAAGAGCGCCTTCCTCCAGCGGAGTTCCCTGAAGGTACTCCGCCAGTGCGTCGCTGTCCTTCCGGGCGAAGTAATCCCCCCTGAAGGCAAGCCGGGTAATGTTCCCCTTCTCCACATCCATATGAATCTGAAGGGTTCCACACCCCTCCACCCGCCGCTCCTTCCGAATGCTGCAAGCCGGTGAATGGCCGTAGTTCCACTCCCACTGGCTATAAATCCGCTCCCGCAGTTCCTCCACCTGTTCCAGCTCCTGCGGTGAGAGCTGATACTTTCGCATGGAAAAGCACCGGAACATTCGTTCCCGCAGGGCCGCCCAGAAATCCTCCACCGTCATTTGGGGATCATTTACATAGGGCTTGATATTGGTGACCCGGCTGCGCACCGATTTCAGTCCCTTGGACTGAATTTTGTCCGGCCGAACGGCCAGTGCCTGGCCCACCGCCTCCAGATCGGAGTCGAACATCAGGGTACCGTGATGCATAACCCGTCCCTGCCGCAGATATTGGGCGTTTCCGGAAAACTTTTTGTCCCCGATGGTCATGTCGTTGCGGCCATTGATCTGAGCCGGCACCCCCATCTCCCGCAGGGCGTCGACCACCGGCCGGCAAAAGGACGAGAAGTCGATCATTCCGCCCTGACAATCTCTGGCCACAAAAGTAAAGTTCAGATTGCCCCGGTCATGATATACCGCACCGCCTCCCGACAGCCGCCGAACCACGGTAATACCGTGCTCCTTTACATAGGTACTGTTGATCTCCTCCAGAACATTCTGGTATTTGCCCACCACAATCGTCCGGTCGTTCTGCCACAGCATGAAGCAGTCCTCTCTGGGGCCCAGCTGGTCAAAGACAAATTGCTCCAGGGCCAGGTTCCAGGCGGGATCCATGCTGGCGCTATCCAGGTAATACATGACCTTCCGAACCTCCGTCAGCTCTCCAGATCGTGAATCTCGACCTTGACGCCCAGCTCTCGTCCGGTGTCAAAGTACTCAAACGTCTCCACTCCGGCCACATGTCCCTTCATCACACTGGCAATTCCCCGCTCTGCCATCGTCTCGCGGAACGCCTGGTTGTCTGTAAGGATGGAGATATGGTGAATATGGCCCTCGCCGTGCTCCTTCAGGTGTCTGGCGTAGTCGCTGTACTCATCCAGCGGCTGAATCAGCTCCAGCTGCACGTTTCCCGCCATGCACAGCGCCAGAGACACCTTGAAGTCCTGGCGCTTTCCATATACCATCAGATCCTCAGCCTCGTCCTTGAAACCTTTTTTTCCGTCCCGGATCTCCCAGGGGCCGATCCCATAAAGTTTCTGGTAGCGATCTACCATAGCATACAGATCTCCTGTCACGATGCCGATCTGGGTAATATTTTTGATTTCAGCGCTCAAGATGCAGCTCCTCCTGTTCCATTTCTTTTGCCAGAGCGACCGCCATGCGCACCGCGCCCTCAATGGCCTGGGCGCTGTGGTCACAATTCATGTGGCACACAAAATGGTCGTTATATGTATCCTGACCGATCCGGTACGCCAGCTCTTCTATCGGCTCCTCGAACAACTCAGCCACAGAAACCGGCAGACCCACCTTTCTCCCAAAACGGATCACACGCCGGATCTCCTGCTCCTGATACCCCTCCAGGATTAGCTGAATCACCAGGCCCACCATCACCCGCTCGCCGTGCATATAGTCGTGCCCGCCCGGCAGAGAGGACAGATAGTCGCCAAACCCATGCGCTCCGGAGCAGCCCGTATTGACTCCGCCGATGCCGGAGAGGAAGCAGTTGGCCTCGATCACCCGCTCCAGCGCAGGGATCACAATATGGTTTTCGGCCGCCAGCCGGGCCAACATCCCATTTTCCAGGATCAGCTCCCGGCAGATCCGGCACAGGGCCACTGCCGTGTTGGACATTTCATGCCCGTTGCCCGCGCAGCTCTCCATCTCGTACCAGGTCGCCAGGGCGTCTCCCATGCCGGACACCAGCAGACGCACCGGAGCCTGGGCCACAATGGTGGTATCGACATAGACCAGATCCGGGCACTTGTGGAAGATACGATCCCCCACAATCTCCTGGCCGTTCTCGGAGTAGAGCACGCTGACAAAGGTACAGGGCGCGTCGGAGGCCGCTGCCGTGGGAATCATGACCATAGCCCGTCCCAAGTCCATCGCGGCGGAACGCACAATGTCCATCACTCCACCGCCGCCGATGGCGCACAGCACCTGGGCTCCGCTGTCCGCCGCCAGCTTTGTCACCCGCTGTATCTCCGAGGCGCAGGGCACCCCGGAGGTGAGCTCAAACTGTATCTGGGCATCAGTCCCCGAGAAGCTATGCGCCAGCTTTTCCTTTGATACCCTCAGGGCGGATTTGCTGCCAACAAACAGGAAGGATCGTCCGTAGCACATCGTATGCTCCGCGAACTCCTCCAGCGCGTCTTTTCCTTGAAAATAGGCTCCCGGAAATTTCATTGACAAGCTCATATCTCACGCTCCATTTTGAACATGCAGGGCTGGCCGGGTTGGTCCTTCTCCCCCCCGGCCAGTCTGCTGTATTTACGCTCTGTTCGCGTTGGCCTCTACCTTGGCATACACGTTTTCAGCGTAATTTGCCATAAAGTCCACATAGTAGTCGTAATTTACCTCGGCATTATTGCGAACCAGCAGGTTCTGATATTCCTCATCGGAGATGGTGTGGGTGGAAAGTGCCTCGTCACTCAGGAACTTGTAGAAGTCCTCCGCATTGTCAGAAGTCACTGTGAACAGCTCCAGGCTGTCAAAGTAGGGGGCCTTGCCCTCAGAATCCTTGATTACGTTTCCATCCAGGTAATTGACCAAGAGGGTAATCGCCACTCCGCAGCTTGCAAACACGCCTCCGCTGCATGCCTCTACCTCACCATCCATAATAAGCTGGCAGATATTTGGACTGATATCAGCGCCGTAAATCTTACACCCCTCAAGGCCGCGGGACTTGACAACATCCGCGGCCGGCGCCACGTAGTCATTGCCGCACGCATAGACGCAGTCCACATCGGGATAGGCGGTCAAGAGATCATTTGTCTTCTGCACTCCTTCAGAGGGATCCGCGGAGTGAGAGACAAACAGCACCTCTCCGCCGCCAGCCTCAAACGCCTCGGTAAAGCCGATGATACGGCGGTCGTGGGCGTAGTCGCCGGAAGCGCCGGCGGAGATCACCGCAGTCTTACAGCCGTCGGCCAGCGCCAGCTCCGCAATGCCGGCCCCTTCGCCCTGGGGACTGTAGACCACCGTTCCCACATAGTACTCGTCCTGCTCAAAGGCAGCCACATCCTCATCCTTGGGCGCACACGCAAAGAACACATACGGTGTCTCCGCATTTTTGCAATACTGGGCAGCTACCGGGAAAAGCGTCTCGGAGATGCCCAGAAATGCCACCCCGTCAGGAGCAGAGGCCAGTTGGTTCTGGAGCTGGGTGATCGACTTGTCAGCGGTAAACTCATTGTTGGTTACATTCAAAGTCACACCGAGGGCATCCGCCGCGTTCTGCTCATAGGCCGCATTTGTATCAAGCGGATAGACACCTGCGCCGAAGTTGTTGGTGGCGATGGTATAAGAGGTATTGCTGTCGGTACTGACAGCGGGGCTGCTCTGTCCACCGCCAGACTCCCCTGTGGGGGCGCAGCCGGAGGCCAGCGCGGAAAGCATTGCCAGGCCGAGAACCAAAGCAAGGATTCGTTTCATGTGTTTCCCTCTTTTCATCCGGTTTTATACTCATATAGCTTGCGGCAGCCTCATATTATGTTAACCGCGCTCCACATGCCATCACTCCAGAAGGCCGCTCTGCACCACCATGTTTGCGGCAAGCCGCCTCTGGGATAAGGCTGGCCAGAGCTGGAAGGGCCCGGCCAGCCCGCTCAGGAGACAGCGCTCTTACTGTGCGGCATTTGCCTCCACTTTTGCGTAAACGTTCTCCTCATAGTTGGTCAGGAAGTCGTAGAAGTAGTCATAGTCCACGTCGGGATTGTTGCGAACCAGCAGGTTCTGATACTCCTCGTCGGAGATGGTGTGGGTGGCCAGGTTCTCATCGCTGAGGAACTCATAAAAGTCCTCAGCGTTCTCGGCAGTCACCATGAACTGGGTTAGGTTATCAAAGTAGGGCGCGGTGCCGTCGGCGTCCTTGATCGGGTTGCCGTCCAGATAATTGATCAGCAGGGTCACCGCCAGACTGCCACAGACAAACTCACCGCCCGTGCAGGCTTCCACCTGGCCATCCATAATGAGCTGGCACACAGAGGGGCTGATGTTGGAGCCGTAGATCTTGCAATCGGTAATGCCGCGGGACTTGATGACGTCGGCGGCAGGGGTGATGTAATCCTCACCGGTGGCATAGATACAGTCCGTGTCGCCATAGGCGGTCATGTAGTCATTGGTCTTCTGTACGGCCTCGGAGGGATCGGCGGAGTGGGAGACAAACAGGATCTCACCGCCGCCGGCCTCAAAGGTCTCAGTAAATCCGATGATGCGGCGGTCATGGGCATAGTCGCCGGAAGCGCCGGCGGAGATCACCGCGGTCTTGCAGCCGTCAGCCAGCGCCAGCTCGGCCAGCCGCGAACCCTCGTTCTTGGGGCTGTAAATGACCATGCCCACATAGTACTCATCCTGCTCAATCTTTTCCATATCCTCATCGGTGGGAGAGCAGGCATAGAAAACATAGGGCGTTTTGGCGTTCTTGCAATACTGCGCCGCCACAGGGAAGAGCGTCTCGGAGATACCCAGGAAGGCCACCCCGTCGGGGCTGGCGGCCAGCTGATTTTGCAGCTGGGTTATAACCTTGTCGGCGGTAAACTCGTTGTTGGTAACGGTCAGGGTCATGCCAGTGGCGTCCGCCGCGGACTGCTCGTTGGCCACCATCATATCCAGAGGATAGGCGCCCACGCCGAAGTTGTTGGTGGCAATGGTATAACCACCTTCGCCGCCCGCGTCAGCCGTGGGACTGGTCTGGCCGTCGTCGGTCTGATCTGCGGGCGTGCAGCCGGCGGCCAGTGAAAAGAACATTGCTGCGCTGAGAACCAATGCAAGAAGTCGTTTCATGTGTTTCCCTCTTTTCATTCGTTTTTATATGCGCATGGCTTGGGGTGGATAAGACGTCTCTTATCCTCAATTTTATGGTACATGCCGCATGTGCCTCATGTCAATTGCAACCGGCATGCCAGCCTCCGGCGTTCAGGGGCCGGCACACCAAAGGCCTTGTGTCCCGTTACGTCCCAGGCAGTCTCCCTCTGCCTGCGTCCTGCCCGCGGGCGGCTTTTGGGCAGAAGGAAGCTTGCATTCGTGCAATTTTTTGCACCTGTGCAAACAGGGCCCCAATAACATTGCCGGAATTTCCTCCGCGCTCAGATCTCCGGGAAATACTTGGCGTCCTTTTCGGCCACCCAGGCGTGTTCAGGTACAACCGTGGTAACCATGGGATCGTTGTCGCGCAGACGGATGGCCCAGATATAGTACTCCGCATACCCGGGGGCGGTAGCCTGGCTGTGAGTCACGCCGTGGGCCATGCAGGTGGCGTCGTTGTGGTGAACTTTATAGACGGTGTCTCCCACCTCGGCATAGCCGTAGCCATTTTCGGGCAGGAACTTATAGAAGTAGATCTCAGGCTCCACGTGGGTATGGGGGGGGAAGCTGGACCACTTGCCGGGGTAGCTCACCACCTCGCCGATGAAGAAGTTTGTCTCCGGACAGTTGGAGCGATCCAGGAAGGTGCGCACGATACGGGTGGATGCCTCGTTCATCAGGCCGGCGCCCCGGAGTTCAGAGCCGCACAGCAGATCCTCGCCCTTCATCAGCTTGGGTTCAAAATGCTTGGGATTTGTGGTGCGCTGGATGGAGACTTCGGCCTTGTCAGACTGGCACATCAGCTCCACAGCGGTATTCTGGGGCACATGGAGCAGGATGGGATCCTCATGGAAGCAGGATTTGCGCTCCACGGTCTCCTCCTTGTCCGCCCAGCGGAAGGTAACCTTGCCCGTCACCAGGACGTAAATGCACTCTTTCGGCTCGTTGTAGCTGACAGTATCGCCCTTTTCCATCAGCAACTCGCCGAAGTCCATGTTCATGTCGGAGGCGTCGCCCTCCACAACGATGGGATTATATCCCCTCTGGAATCCGGAATTGGTGAGTTTCATATCAATTACCTCCTACAAATTTTGATTACTGATTTTTTCGCGCGATCGCTTTTCGCGCCTTTTCGTAAATGGTCTTGGCGTCCAGCTGGTAGATTTCCCGCAGGTAGTCCACCGTGCCCACCTGGCCAAACCGGTCCAAAACTCCTACCCGCTCCAGCGGCACAGGGCAGGTCTCCGCCACAACTTCGGCCACCGCGCTGCCCAGACCGTTGTAAATGCTGTGGTTTTCGGCCGTGACAATGGCGCCGGTAGAGCGGGCGTAGCGCTCCACCGCATCCCGGTCAATCGGCTTGAGGGTGAACACATTGACCACAGCCGCGCTGATTCCCTCCCGGGCCAGCTGATCGGCCGCCTTCAGCGCCTCGGCCACGCACACGCCGGTGGCCATAAGGGTCACATCAGTACCGGGGCGCAGCTCAGCCGCCTTCCCAATTTCAAAGGTGGAGCCAGGCTGGTAAATTTGCACCGCGTTCTTCCGGGACAGGCGGACATAATATACGCCGTTGGCCCTCTCCAGTTGGCGAATCACATTGTCCAGCATGATGGAGTCGGTGGGCTCGATAATGGTCACTCCAGGGATATCCCTCAGGGAGCCCATGTCCTCAAAGGGCATGTGGGTGGCGCCATTCATGGCCGCAGTGATACCGGGATCGCTGCCGATGATGCGGATGTTGGCTTTGGCAAAGGCGGCAGACACAAAAATCTGGTCTAAGCAACGGCGGGTGGCGAAGCAGCCAAATGTGTGGCAATAGGGCACCATGCCCACGGCGGACATGCCCGCAGCCACGCCGATCATGTTGGCCTCCTGAATGCCGCAGTTCACCGTCCGCTCGGGATGGGCCTCCCCAAATGGTACCGTACCCACAGAATTCATTAGATCGGCGTCCATGACTACAATCCTGTCGTTCTGGTTTGCCAGATCAATCATCGTTTGGCAGTACACATCCCGCATGGCCTGCTTCTCTGTTTCAAGCGTCTCACAGATCCTGTACGACATTTCAGCACCCCTCCTTCTCCAGCCGTGCAATGGCCTCCTCACACTGCTCCTTGCTGAATCTCATGTGGTGGTTATACTTGATCCCCTCCGCGAAGAAGCAGCCCTTGCCCTTTTGGGTCTGGAGGACGATCATAGTGGGCTTCTCCTGCTGATGCTTGGCCAGGGCGATGGCATCATAGATGGCGTCGACGTCATGCCCGTCCACCTCCAGGGCGTACCAGCCGAAGTCCTGGAATTTCTGGCGCATATCCCCCAAATCGCAGATATCCTTGGTATAGCCGTCCAGCTGCTGATGATTGTAGTCCAGGAACGCAATCAGGTGGGACAGCTTGTGCTGCGGGGCGTACAGGGCTCCCTCCCACACCTGTCCCTCCTGGCTCTCGCCGTCGCCCAGCAGCAGGTAGGTATAGTTGTCCTTTCCCAGCATTTTATTTCCATGGGCGATGCCGATGGCGGTGGACATACCCTGGCCCAGGGAGCCGGTGCTCATATCCACGCCAGTCGTGCTGTTGCGGTCGGGATGGCTGGGAAGCCTGGTTCCGTTGGTATTGATGGTCAGCAGCTGCTCGACCGGGAAGTAGCCTTTCAGCGCCAGCGCGGCGTACAGGGCGGGGCCGGCGTGCCCCTTGGACATGACAAAGTAGTCCCGATCCTCCCACTGAGGGTTCTTCGGATCCACGTTCATTACGCCGCCATAGAGTACACCCAGCACATCTGCGGCAGACATGGCGCCGCCCAGATGGCCGAAGCCCAGTTCGCCCAGGGCCTTCAGCACCTGGATGCGGATGTTTTTTGCAAACAGCTCCAGGTCCTTATGTTGTGTCATCGTACGTTACCTCACTTTCTCCTCTGCTTAAAAGCGCTCCAGCGCTTTACCCACTTTGATGAGATTTGTGATAAGCCCATCGTTATAGGCCTTCATTTCCTCCGCCGTCCACGTCTGCATGCCCACGCCGCCGGTCTTGAATCCCAGCTCGCCCCGCTCCACCTTCTCCTTCAGAAGGGGCGAGGGTTCGTGGGAGTCCTCCAGGTAGCTATACAGATAAGAGGAAATACTCAGACACAGATCGGCGCCGATGGCGTCAATCTGCTCAATGGGGCCGATGGTACCCAGGCGCATTCCGAAGCTGTATTTGACGGCATCGTCCACGTCCTTGGGGTCTGCAATGCCGTTGGCAATGATGCTCACAGCCTCACGCCCCAGGGCGTTCTGCATCCGGTTGGCAATGAAGCCGGGCACGTCTTTTTTTACTACGATGGGCTTTTTGCCCGCCTCGCGAAGCACGTCACACACCGCATCCACCGCATGGTCGGACACATCGGCGGTACGCACCACCTCTACCAATGGGATGAGGAAGGGCGGGTTCCAGAAGTGAGTGCCCAAAATCCGCTCTCTGTGGACGGACTTGGAGGCGATCTCCGTGACGCTCATGGCAGATGTGTTGGTGCACAGCACCGCCCCAGGCTTGCACGCCTGATCCAGGCGCGCAAAATAGTTCTGCTTGAGCTCCATGTTCTCCAGCACGCACTCGATGGCGAAGTCCGCCTCACGGGCAGCCTCGTCAAAGTCCAGCACAATATCAATGCGCTTCCGGATTTCGTCACACCGGCCGGCATCCACCAGGCCGTTTTCCGCCAACAGCTTCAGGTTATCCTCAATGACCCCGGCGGAGGTCTGCTGCTCCCTGACATCAAAGGCCAGCAGCTTCACGGGGAAACCGGTCACCGCAAACTGAAGCGCAATGCCGGTTCCCATTTTGCCGGCGCCGAACACGGAGATCTTCGCCTTGTTTTCCATATCATTCATCCTTTCCATCAGATCCGCTCAAATACCGCGGCGCCGCCTTGCCCCCCTGCCATGCAGAAGGCCACCAGTCCGTAGCGCGCCCGGCGCCGTTTCAGCTCATACAGCAGCTTTGCCGTCAGAATGGCGCCGGTACCTGCCAGCGGATGTCCCAGCGCCAGCGCGCCGCCGTTGACATTCACCTTGTCCATATCCAGTCCCAGCTCCCGGATGCAGGCGATGGATTGTGTGGCAAACGCCTCGTTCAGCTCGATGAGATCCATCTCCTCCAGGGTGAGGCCGGTCTTGCGCAGCACCTTCCGGATGGCCTCCACCGGGCCGATCCCCATGATGCTGGGGTCACAGCCGGTAACCGCAAATCCCCGGAACACCGCCAGGGGCTCCAGGCCCTTTTTCTCCGCCGTCTCCCGATCCATAAGCACCACTGCGCCGGCGCCGTCGCTCATCGGAGAGCTGTTGCCGGCGGTGCATACCCCATCAGGCTCAAAGGCGGTGGGCAGTCTGCCCAGAGTCTCCATGGTGCTCTCCGGCCGGACGCATTCATCCCTGTCCACCACGGTGGTCTTACCGCGCTTTCCGGGTACCGTCACCGGAATCATCTGCTCGTCAAACCGGCCTGCCGCCTGCGCGGCGGCCGCCTTTCGGTGGCTCTCCAGGGCGAAGGCATCGCACTCCTCCCGGGTGATGTGGTACTTTCTGCCCAGATTTTCGGCGGTAGTACCCATACTGACATTGAGCGCCCCAGGGGCAGTTCTGCGAACCAGCCACTGCGGCGGCGCCACCTGATAGGCCACCCTGGCCTTCTCCATCAGGTGGGGGCGGTTGGAGTCACTTTCCGTTCCCCCTGCCACCAAAATATCGGCCTCTCCGGCTTCAATCATCAGCGCACCGATGGCAATGGCGTTGAGGCCGGAGGAGCACTGCCGGTCAATGGTGATGGCGGGCACCGTAAAGGGCAGGCCGGCCTGGAGTGTAACCACCCGCGCCAGATTGGCGCTGTCGTTGTTGCCCAGGTTGCCGAAGATAACCTCCTCCACCTCTTCTCCCTGAAGCCCCGCCCGGCGAACCGCCTCGGCGATAACCAGCGCGCCCAGATCGGGGGCGCCTACCGCTGCCAGGGCTCCCCGGCACCGCCCTACGGGGGTGCGCACCGCAGAGACAATTACCGCTTCCCGCTTCATGCGCCTTCCTCCTCGTGTTCCCGGTACACCCGGGCCTTCTCCTCGCCCTTGAGCACGCGGGTAATTCCAGCGGCCAGAGCCTCCATCTCAAATTCCCCGGGGATCACCGCCACCGGAGCAATGAAGCGCACCTTCCGGCGCAGCTTTTCCACCAGCAGCTCCGAATTGGCAATGCCTCCGGTGAGGACAACTCCGTCGATCTCTCCGTCCGCCGCCGCCGCCAGGCCGCCGATGCATTTGGCCGTCTGATAAATCATGGCCTCGTAGATGAGTGCGGCCTTCTTGTCGCCGGCCCTCACCTTCGCCTCCACCTCCCGCACGTCATTGGTTCCCAGGTATGCGGTGAGGCCGCCTTTGCCCCGAACCATGGCGCTGAGCTCCTCAAAGGTGTACTCCCCGGAGCAGCATACCCTGGCCCAGCCGATGCTGGGCAGTCCGCCGGCGCGCTCAGGCGAGAAGGTGCCCTCCTCATCGGTCATGATGTCGGCAATAACCCCCCTCTTGTGGAGGCCGATGCTAATGCCCCCGCCCAAATGAACCATGATAAGGTTCAGTTCCTCATACTTCCGGCCCAGCCGCTGTGCGTACATGCGGCCCACCGCCTTGGTGTTGAGGATATGGCCCATGCTCAGCCGCGGCACCAGGGGGCAGCCGGAAATCCGGGAAACCGGCTCCATCTCGTCAGCGGTATTGCCGTCATAGATGTAGGCCGGAATATGGAGCCGTTTGGCCATATCCAGTGCGATAATCGCAGCGGTGGTGGAGGCATGTTGTCCGATGGGCCGGTTTTGCAGCACATCGATCATCTCATCGTTGACCACATAGGCCCCCGTGTGAATGGGCGGCAGGGAGCCGCCCCGGGCCACAATCGCGGTCAGGCCGGACAGATCATAGTCAATCTCGGCCAAAAATTCCTCCACCGCCTTCTGGCGGAAGGGGGCCTGGTCGGCGGCTCTGGCGTACCGCGCCACCTCAGAGGCCGGGTGGGACAGGCTCTTTTTATACCGCTCCACGCCGTTCTCAAAAATCGAAATCTTGGTCGAGGTGGAACCTGGATTGATGATGAGCAGCTTGATCTCCTGTTCCATATGTAAGCTCTCCTTTCCGTGTCACAGCTTCTGGCTGGCAATCGCCCCCAGCAGAATGGACTGAAATTTATCCTCCTCGGTAGCAGAGCGGGAGCACAGAATCACCGGCGCTCTGGCCCCTACTACCACATTGGCGCTGCGCGCGCCCATGAAAAGCATCATCTTGCCCATCATGTTGCCCGACACCAGATCGGGGCAGATAAGCAGGTCGGCATCCCCCGCCACCGGGCTGTCGTAGCCCTTGATTTTGGCCGACTCAGGCTCAATGGACAAGTCAATGGAAATTGGGCCCTCCACGATACAGCCGGTAATCTCTCCCCGCTGATACATCTCCTTCAGGGCCTGGGCGTCTGTGCTCTCCTGAAGTTTGGGATTAAGGGTCTCCGCCGCCGCCAGCACGGCCACCTTGGGGCACTCCACCCCCATGCTGTGGAATACCTCCACGGCATTCTCCAGAATCTGCTTTTTCTGGGCCAGATCGGGCTTTGGGTTAAGAGCGGAATCGGTGAGGGCGAGCAGCTTGTGGTAGAAGGGGTTTTCCACAAAGGCCACCTGAGACATGAGCCGCCCGGTACGCATTCCATTTTCCCGGGCGATGAACGCCTTCATCATGGTGCGCGTCTCCAGTCCTCCCTTCATCAGGTAGTCCACTTCTCCCTCCAGTACCAGCCGGGTGGCCAGCGTCACGGCCTTCTCCGGTTCATCGGCCTGGTGAAAGCGCACACCCTCCGTGCTCAGTTGATGCTCCTCCATCAACGCCCGGATCTTCTTCTCATCACCGATCAGCACCGCCTGAATCAGGCCCTGCTGATGGGCCCGCATAGCGGCCAGAAGAGAATGCTCATTCTCCGCCATGACTACGGCCATCCGCTTCTTTCCAATTCCCGCACATATGGTTGCAAAATAATCCAATGAACGCAGCTGCATAGTCCCTACCGTTCCTTTCACCTGGTATTCATCAGGGCAGAGTGCAAGTGACGTGCCAAATCTCTGCGCCGTTTGAAGCCTTGATTTATTGTGCTCCCTCCCCAATTTCTCCCGCCGGCGCCTTGCAGATATGCATGATTTTGCAAAGTCGCAAGATTCCCCTGCGCACTTGAAAAATCAAATGGAACTTGCTATCATGAAACAGAACCGTCATGCGCGACAATTCGGAGGTAATATCATGCTGCACAGATCAATCATGCTCCATGCGGAAGACAGGATTCACGCATTGATCACCAGGCTGCGTGAATCCGCCGCTCCCCCCGAGCGGCAGGCTTTGTTGGATGAGCTGACCGAAATTGAAGCCTCTGTCCACGAGGTAGCCCACAGCGTGGTGGATTATCAGCACGTTATGGACGAGCTGGACGATAATATTCTGGTAGCCGACAAGGACGAGGTGGTTCTCTATGTGAATGACGCCTATATCCGCCACACGGGTATCGCCCCTGAGCAGATCCTTGGCAAGCGGATCACCGAACTGTTGGAGACCGGCACTTATTTTACCGATCCCACCGTCCCCGAGGTAATCCGGAGCAGGAAAAAGGTAATGAAGCTCTCCAGCATGTTCGGCCGGCCGGATAGTCTGGGATTCGTCACCGGCGTGCCCATCTTTGACGATGCAGGCGAGATCCAGTACGTGGTGGCCTGCAACCGGGGCGTATCCACCTTTAAGGAGCTGCGGGACAACTTTGTCCACTTTGTGGAGGCGGTCAACAATCTTCAGGGGGCCGCAGGCCATGTGCAAATGGTGCCGAACAGCAGCGGCATCGTCACCCCTCAGATGGTAGGGGAAAGCCCCGCTATCCAGCGGGTATATGATCTCATTGAGAATGTACGACAGACCACCGCCACCGTCCTCATCACCGGAGAGTCCGGCGTGGGCAAGGAACTGATTGCCGATGCCATCTACCGCACCAGTTCCCGAGCGGAAAAGCCCTTTATCAAAGTCAACTGTGCCTCCATTCCGGCCAGCCTGTTTGAGTCGGAACTCTTTGGCTATGAACGCGGTTCCTTCTCCGGGGCCAATGCTTCCGGCAAGCAGGGCCTCTTTGAGGCCGCCAACAACGGCACCCTGCTTCTGGACGAGATCGGCGAGATGCCCATGGACATGCAGGCCAAGCTCCTTCGGGCCATCCAGAACAACGAAATCACCCGGGTAGGGGGAATCCGCCCCATCAAGCTGGATATCCGTTATATCGCCTCCACCAACTGCGATCTGAAGAAAAAGGTGCGGGAGGGCACCTTCCGCAGCGATCTGTACTACCGTCTCCACGTGATTCCCATTCAGGTACCACCCCTGCGGGAGCGGGAAGGGGACATTGCCCGGCTCAGCCAGCATTTTGTTTCGGAGTTCAATAAGCAATATCACAAAAATGTGGTGCTCTCCCCGGAGAACATCGAGTTATTGGAAAACTACTCCTGGCCGGGCAATATCCGTGAGCTGCGCAACGTCATGGAATATCTGGTCGTATGCTGCGCCCCCAACGGCCATGTGGACAACAGCTACATCTATGGCACCTTCGATCTGAGCAACCAGAATGCCTATGTGGAATATGACCCCGATCAGAGCCTCAACGACGCCATTACCGCTTATGAGAAAAAGTATCTGGAGAATGCTCTGCGGTACGCCCGCAATCTGAAGGAGGCCAGCCAGATTTTGAATATTGATCCCTCCACCGTGTCCCGCAAATTGCGCCAGCACGGACTTACTCTACAGGGAAAATAAAACGTCCTGCCGCAGTGCTCCAACTCTGCGGCAGGACGTTTTTCTTGGCACAGCCGGACAACCGTGCGCGTCCATACAACGGCACTGGTATCCTCGCAGCCGTTGTGGCTGCGAGGGGCCATTTAAGAGCGGGCGGCCAGCCGCCGGTGGAGAAAGGTAAGTGCAAAACCGGCCAGGGCCACCACCGCCGCAATGAGGAACGCGCTGCGGTAGGAGCCGGTTCCGCTCATCACCCAAGAGGCCACCTGTGGGCCGAGCATGCCGGACAGCGCAAACCCGAAGAAGAGGATGCCATAGTTTACCGTGTTGTTTCTCTGTCCGAACTCATCGGCCGTAAAGCCGGGGAAAATCCCCATCAGGGCCCCAAAGCAGGCCCCCACCAGGGCGATGGACACCGCAAATACCGCCATTGAGTCCTGTCCAAAGAAAAACAGGGCGCACAGCGCGGCAACCGAGATTGGGAATACCAGGGAGAGCGTGCCGATGCGCCCCAGCTTGTCGGAGAGAATACCCGCCGAAGCGCGGCCTCCGGCATTGAACAGGGAAAGCACCGAAACCATCAGGGCCGCAGCCGCGGGGGAAAAGCCGGCCTCCACCTGAGCCATGTCGGAGGCAGAGGAGATTACCATCATGCCGCTGAGTCCGCCGCACAGGAGCATGGCGCACATACCATAAAATTTTTTCTGACAGAGCATCTCCCGCCAGCTCATGTCCCGGCCGCCTCCAGGGAGCATTTGTCCCGCCTCCTCCGGCCCCTGCTCCACAAATGCAGACGCCAGCAGCAGCACCACTGCAAAGCAGACGGCAATAATTTGGAATGCGGCACTGACCCCCCAGTTCCGAATCATGACGTTGGCCACTGGCGGCACCAGCACGGAGCTCAGGCCGTATACGCCGGTGGTCAGCCCTCCGGCCAGCCCCCGCTTGTCAGGGAACAGCTTGACAGAATTATTCACCGTACAGCCGTACACCGTCCCCACGCCAAACCCCACCAGCAGTCCAAAGCCCACGACCAGGCCGCCCAGAGTGGTTGCCCTGCTGCACAACAGCAGCCCCGCCACAAACAGCACGCTTCCCATCTGGATCAGCCGGCGCACCTCAATGCGGCGGTTAAGCCAGCCTCCGGCGATCATGCAGAAGGGGCCGGGGATGTTATACACCGTAAAGACGATGCCCAGGTCGCTGGCGCTGTAGGCAGCTCCGCCGAGAGCGGTAAGCCGCTCGGCCAGCGGCCCGGCAAATACGCTCCACGAATAAGCTGATCCAATGCACAGATTGATCAGGCAGCTCATCAGCAGGGTCAGCCCACGACTTCGTTTCAAGTTCATTGTATCCTCCATGTAATAACAAAACGCCCATATTTCCCGCCCCGTCAGGTGGGAAATACGGGCGCCTGTTGATTGGTCGCTTCACCGCTCCATGATTTTGCGCAGAGCCGGAGCCGCCGCTTCCGCAATGGCCCGGTTGCCCTCCTCATTCATGTGCAGGCCGTCCAAAAAGTAGTCGCTCAGAGGCCGCCCCTCCCGGGCGGCCACCCGGATCAGCTTCTGGTGGAGATCCAGCAGCGGGTAGCCAAATACCCCGCACATCCGGCGGATCCAGTCCTGGTAAACTGCGGCCTGCTCACCGACCTGCTCCAGATCGGCCAGACCGTTCCACTTCACCCGAATGGGCGGGCAGGGCAGGGGCGGTGTTCCGAACACAGGAATGGCGCCCCGTCCTGCCGTAATATGGCCCATGGCCCCCAGATTGCTTCGGGCGGCGGCGTCACTGCCGCTGAGCAGGATATCATTGAATCCCCCCATCAGCAGTACCATTCCCGGTTTCACCCGATCCATCTGGTATTCCAGTCTGGCCAGCATTCCGCCAGTCGTATTGCCGCTGACGGCACAGTTCATCAGCTCCATCCCGAGCATCTGTCCGCACAGGGCCGTCCACCGCCGGGCAGCGGATACCCCGTAGCCGAAGGTGAAGCTGTCACCCATACATAAGATTTTCATCGCCTACAGGGAATTGATGGCCTTACCGTTCCAAGCGGCCATAAACGCCTCTCCCAGAGCCTCGTTGACGGTGGGATGGGGATGGATTGAACCTATGAGCTCCTCGGCGGTGGCCTCGGCGGTCATGGCGGCGGAGACCTCCCCGATCATATCGGTAACGTGCTGGCCATACAGATGAACCCCCAGAATCTCTCCGGTATCGCCGGCCACTATGACCTTAAACAGGCCGTCGGTGTCCCCTTCCACCAGGCTTTTCCCGTTCGCCATCATGCTGAAGCGTCCAATTTTCAGGTTGTCGCCATAGTTCTCCCGGGCCTGGGGCTCCGTGAGGCCGATGCAGGCAATCTCGGGTTCCAGATAGATACAGGATGGGATGCGGTCATAATGCATCTCCTCATGGCGGCCGCAGATATTTGCCACTGCCACCATGCCCTCGTGAGAGGCTGTGTGGGCCAGCATGGCCTTGCCGTTGACATCGCCGATGGCGTAGATATTGGGCACGTTGGTACGCAGGCAGAGGTCGGTCTTGATGGCATTCCGGTCAAATTCCAAGCCAATGCCCTGTGCGTTCAGTCCCTCGGTATTGGGGGTGCGGCCCACCGCCATAAGCACCGCGCCGGCCTCGAGCTGTTCCTGGGCACCGTTGTACTCATAGTACACCCGGTTGTTTTCCACCCTGCTGACCTTGGCCCCCAGGCGGAAGGTTACCCCTCCCTTCTCCAGACGCTTCTGCGCCAGGGCGGAGACCTCCGGATCCACCATGGGCAGGATATGATCCATCAGCTCCAGCACGGTGACCTTGCTGCCCAACCGACTCAGCAGGAAAGCAAACTCCACTCCGATAACCCCCCCGCCGATGACGGCAACGGAGTCGGGCACTTCATCCAGCTCCAGCGCCTCCGTGCTGGTGAGCAGTCGGTTCTCCCCCTCCACGGCGATAAAGGGGGGCATAAATACGCTGGAGCCGGTGGCGACGATGATATACTCAGCGGACACCTGTTTATCTCCCACTGTCAGAGTATGCGTGTCCGCAAAGCTGGCCGTTCCCTCCAGAATGTCCACCTTGTTTCCGCGGAGCAGGCCTCTGACGCCGCCCACCAGGGTAGAAACCACCTTCTGCCTGCGCTTCTGCAACTTTGCCATATCCACCTTCAGTGCGGAGAGATCCACGCCTTCCACGGCGAAGTCGGCGGCATGCTTTACGGTATCCAGCACATTGGCCGTTTTGATCAGAGTCTTGGTGGGGATGCAGCCCACGTTCAGGCAGGTACCTCCAAGATAGGTGGACTCGATAATGCAGGTCTTTTTCCCCATCTGCGCCGCTTTGATGGCAGTCTCATACCCTCCCGGGCCGGCGCCGATAACTGCGATGTCATATTGATAGTCCATAGTTTGATCCTTCTCTCATCCCGGTATCGGTGTACGGGCCCGGCACGCTCAGTAGAGCTCCCTATAGATTTTCCGTACCCGCTCCTCGTCCAGGGGGACGAAATTGTTTGCCATCAGGCGGCCCTGGCTGGTGATCACGCTGTGGGCAAACTCATCGATGTCCTCCTGGGTCATGCCGTACGCGTGCAGAGGCTTCTTGGGCAGGATCTGATTCAGCAGTTCTTCCAGCTTGTCGTAGACCACGGGCACCCCGCAGCCCAGCAAATCAGCCAGATAGCGGTTCAGCACCGCAATCTCCCCATCCTGCCTGAGTTCCATGTAGTTTTTCAGCACCCCGGTAAACATCGCATAGTTGCTCTCGCCATGTGGCACGTGATATTTGCCGCCCAACGGATAACTGGTGGCGTGAACCGCGGCGCAGCCGGCGGTTCCGAAGGCCAGTCCGGCATAGTTGGAGGCAAGCAGAAAGTCCTCCAGCAGGCCGATTCGGCTCTCCTGCCCATCCATGGCAATCCGCTGATAGCCCCGGATGAGCATCTCAATGGCTTTGTACCCGAACAGCTTGGTGTAAGGGGTGGCTTTGGGGGACAGGGAAGACTCCACGGCATGCACCAGGGCATCAATGGAGCTGGTGGCAAACACTCCAAAGGGCAGGCCCTCCAGCAATTCGGGAATGAGCACCGCCTGATCGGCATACATGGCAGGACTCACCAGTCCCAGCTTGGTTCCCATGCGGGTACGGGCCATAATCGAAATGTTGGTCACCTCGCTGCCCGTACCGCAGGTAGTCGGCACAATAACCAGCTCGCGCTTCTTTTCCAGGTCAGGGGCCTTGTCATACAGGGCATCCACTCCCTCACTGCCGGCGACCGCCAACACCTTGGCGATATCAATCACGGTTCCGCCGCCGATGGCCACAATCCGCTTGCAGTCGGTTTTGGCCGCGGCGGCCAAAATGGCGTCCACCATCACGTCGCTAGGCTCCCCGGCACCGTACTGTTCTTGAAAGAGGATCTGGCAGCCCAGTCCCATCTGCCCAAAATAGGGCTGGTAAATGTACTGATTGGTCAGGATCAGATCCTGGGAGCTGAGTTTGAAGTCCTCCACGAATTCCCGGCAGGTTGCAAACTGATGCAGCGTCGGTTTGAATAAAATGGAGACCATATCCGCTTCCCCTCCGTCAGCCGATCGCGGTGAGGCCGCCGTCGGGATAGAGGATCTGTCCCGTGACAAAGGCGCCGGCCTCGGAGGCCAGGAACACCGCAGGGCCCATGCAGTCTTCCACCTTGCCGATTCTCTCCAGAGGCTTACCGTTACCCAGATTCAGGGTTTCCGGGTGCTCCTTGATGACCTCCGCCATCATGGGCGTAACCGTGAGGGTGGGGCCGATGGCGTTGACGGTGACCTCGGGGCCCAGCTCGGCGGCCAGGGTGCGGGTCAGCATATCCACGGCGCCCTTGGAGGTACAGTAGCCCATGTTGCCGCCGCCGCCGCTGAAGGCCCGGACGCCCCGGACGGAGGAGAGGTTGATGATGCGGCCGTAGCCGTTTTCCTTCATGACCTTACCGAAGTGCTTACAGGCCATGGCGACGCCGATTACGTTGACGTTCATCATATCGGCCATTACATCCATGGGGAAGTCGAACAGGCTGAACTTCTTGTTATAGCCCTGGGCGTTGACCAGAATATCCGCCTTCTTGTGATTGCTTACCACGGTGTTGACCAGGGCAATGATGCTGTCCTCATTGGTGGCATCCACCGTGTAGATGGCCACATCCTTCCCCACTTTTTCCTTGATCTCACTTTTCGCCCGCACAAGGGATTCCATCTTGCGGCTGGCAATCACGACTTCAGCGCCGTAGAACGCCATCGCCTCAGCAATTCCCTGGCCGATACCGCCGGCACCGCCAATCACGACTGCTACCTTACCATCCAAACGAAACAGGTCTTTCATAATTAATAACCTCCTAACATTGTTGTGGCGAGCGTTTTAAATATGGAGCCGCCGCAAAGGCGGCTGACGCTTATTGGGATTTTCTGATCACCGACGGAGTTTCTCCACCCGCCCCATGGCGGCAGGACTTACATCAGAATCTGTACCGGGTTTTCCAGAAGCTGCTTCATGTACTCCACAAACTGGGAGGCCAGAAGGCCGTCGATGAGCCGGTGATCCACAGAGAGCTGAATATTCATCATGGGCCGGATGGCGATGGTATCCTCCCCGTTTTCGTCGGTAATCACCACCGGCGTTTTGCGCACCGAGCTGACAGAGAGGATGGCGGCTTCCGGCGCGTTAATAATGGCCGTAAAGTTTCCGATGCCGAACATGCCCAGATTGGAGATGGAGAAGGTGCCGTTGCTGTACTCCTCAGGCTTCAGGCGCCCCTCCTTGGCCCGCGCCACCAGATCCTTGGATTCGGCGGCCACATCGGTGAGGCTCCTATTCTGTACATTCTTTACCACAGGTACCACAAGGCCGTTGTCTCCGGCCACGGCGGTACCTATATTGATGGACTTGTAGGTGACGATCTGATCCTCTTTCAGCGTCACGTTGATTCCGGGGAACTTCTTCAGCGCCTTGCAGGCCGCCATGATCAGCAAATCGGAAACGGCGATGCGCACCTCGCTGTTCTCATTGAGCTGCTTGCGGAAGGCGGTAAGATTGGTGGTGTCCACCGCGTCGGTGAAGTAGAGGTGCGGCGCGGTAAACTTGGAATGGGCCAGCTTGTCGCCGATGATCTTGCGCACCCCCTTGTAGGGAACCACGGAGGCGATCTGCAGTTCATCGGAGCCGGAAGAAGCTGCCGCTGCGGCGGCCCGCTCCACGTCCTTCTTCATAATCTTCTCTCCGGCGCCGGTACCCTGTACGGTACTCAGATCGACGCCGGTTTTCTCGGCCAGCTTGCGGGCCAGGGGGCTGGCTTTGATATCCCGCTCGGTAATCCCCCCCTGGAATCCGGTTCCCTGAATGGAGGACACATCGGCAGCGGCGATGCCATTGTCCTTCATGTACTTTTTGGCCCGGGGGGTGAGCTTCAGCTCTCCCATCTCTGCGGGGGCGGCGGCCTTCTCGGCAGGCTCATCATCCTCATCGTCATCAAAGTCGGCCTCCACCTGGGCGTCCGCCACCACGGCGGTCACATGGCTGGCCAGGATGGCGTCGGCGTCCTCGCCGGGCTCGCCCACCACGGCCACCGGAGTAAGCACCGGCACGGTATTGCCGGGTTCCAGGGCGATCTTCAGCAGAGTACCGGCGCAGCTTGCTTCCACGGTGATCACCGACTTGTCGGTGTGCACGTCAAAGAAGGGGTCGCCGATGGCGACAGGATCCCCCACCTGCTTGTGCCACTCCGCGATAGTGCCCTCATCCTGGGTGTAGCCCAGCTTGGGCATGACCACTACTTTTGCCATTTTGCCTCCCCCCTTCTTACAGCAGCTTCTCTACAGCCGCCAGGATGGTGTTTTCATTGGGCACCACGAGTTTTTCCAGGGCGGGGCTGAAGGGGATGGACACGTCAGGCGCACACAGGCGCTGGATGGGCGCATCCAGATCGTAGAACACCTCATCCTGAATCGCGGCACAGATCTCGGCGGCCACGCCGAAGCTGGTGTAGCCCTCGTCCACAATGAGCAGACGCCCGGTCTTCTTTACCGATTTAATGATTGTCTCTTTGTCCAGCGGAACCAAAGTACGCAGGTCAACGACCTCTACGCTGACCCCCTTCTTCTTTTCCAGGTGCTTGGCCACCTTGACACACTGTCCCACCTGGAAGGAGTTGGCCACCACGGTGACATCGCTGCCCTCATGCACCACAACGGATTTGCCGATGGGAAGCAGGAGATTTTCATCCCCGTCGTCGGGCATATCAAACTCCACGCTGTAGTGCTTGCGGTGCTCCACCACAATCACGGGATTATTGTCCCGGATGGCGGATTTCAGCAGGCCCTTGGCGGTATAGGCATCGGACGGGATGACGATCTTGGAGCCGGGGAAGTGGGCGATGACCGCGTTCAGATTCTGGGAGTGCTGGGCGGCGGCGGCCCGGCCGGCGCCGATGGTGGTTCGGATGACCATCGGGACATTTTTCTGTCCGCCGGACATGTAGCACACCTTGGCCATCTGATTGACAATCTGATCCATAGCCACCAGCATAAAGTCCGAGAACATAATCTCCACGATGGGCCTCATGCCCGTAAGGGCCATGCCGATGCCCATGCCAACAATGCCGGACTCGCTGATGGGGGAATCCTTCATCCGCAGATCACCGTACTTCTCATACAGTCCCTTGGAGCAGCGCCAAGTGCCGTCACCCACGCCGATGTCCTCGCCGATCATCATCACCATGGGATCCCGGGCCATTTCCTCGTCCAGGGCCTCCCGCACGGCGTCACGATAATAAATCTTTCTCATCTTTTCTTCCCTCTCAGTCGCAGAAGATATCGTCCATCAGCTCGGACGCCTCAGGATAGGGGCTTTCAGCGGCAAACTTGCAGGCCGCCTGAACCTCCTGTTCCACCTTATCCTCGATCTCCTTGCGCTCCTTCTCTGTAAGGTAGCCCTTATCCCGGAACAGGATCAGAGGATCCCTGGCTTTCCAGGCCTCCACCTCCTCCGGCGGACGGTAGGTACCGGGATCGCTGCCGTTGTGGCCGTGGTGGCGATAGGTCTTGCACTCCACAATCGAGGGCCCCTTACCCTCCCGGGCGTGCTTGACGGCCTTCTGCATCGTCTTGTAGACCGTTTCTACATCGTTGCCGTCGATGGTATAGCCGGGGATGCCATAGCCGATTGCCCGCTTGGCCAAGTCGTGCTCTTTGGTGACCCGGCGGCTGTCCACCGTGATGCCGTAAAGGTTGTTCTCAATGACGTACACCACCGGCAGATCCCACGCGGCAGCCATATTGATGGACTCATGGAAGGTGCCCTCGTTGGCGGCGCCGTCACCGAAGAAGCACAGGGTTACCTGGTCGGTACCGCGGTACTTGGCCGAATAACCGGCGCCGGTGGCCATTGGAATCCCGCCGCCCACAATGCCGTTGGCGCCCAGAATGCCCAAATCCATGGCCATGATGTGCATGGAACCGCCCTTGCCCTTGGAATAACCCGTTTCCTTTCCCAGGATCTCTGCCATCATGCGGCCCATGTCGGCCCCCCGGGCCACCAGATGGCCGTGCCCACGGTGGGTAGAGGCGATGTAGTCCCGCGCCTCAATGGCGGCGCAGGCGCCGGCGGCCACAGCCTCCTCGCCGATATACAGGTGGGCCAGGCCGGCCATCTGTCCGGTCTTATAAAACTCAAATACCTCCTGCTCGAACCGCCGGATCTTATACATGTCCGAGTAGAATCGCTTGGCAAGCTCTTTGTTCACAGAATTCCCTTCTTCCTAAGTGTCATGCCGGAATCATCCGGCTCAGCCCCGGCCGGGCATACCGGCAATCACCAGCATGGAGGCGGGGAGGTTGGTCTCATTGCGGATCTCTTTTCCATCTCCCACATTGAAGTGGATGGAATCGTATTTTTTAAGTACGATGGTCTCGTCCTTTGTGCGCACCGTCATCTCACCCTCCAGGATGAAATAGATCAGCTCCACCCCGGTCTCCACGTACTCCGTCCCGCCGCCGGGCAGGAAGTGGGACAGGCCCAGGGTATAGTCCACCGTATTGCTGGTTTCCTTGTTGTGCAGCCGGAGGGCCCGCATATCAAAATGGCCGGTAACCGGATACTCAAAGGCGTCTGCCAATCGAACAACTTTCATGTGATCTTCTCCTTCTGTTATTTCAACGGCTTCAGGCCCAGGATTTCTCTGGCCTGAGCGGGGGTAGCGGGCTGCTTTCCGAAGGTGCGCACCGCTTGAACGGCCCGTTCCACCAGTTGGACATTGGTGGCGGGCACTCCCTTGCTGAGGTATACATTGTCCTCGAGCCCCACCCGGATATGTCCGCCCAGGGCCAGGGCCGCATACAGGATGGGCAGGTGGCTCTTCCCCACACCAAAGGCCGACCAGGTGGCGTTCTCCGGCAGATGGCGCACCAGATATACCAGATTTTCCACCGTGGCAGGCATACCGCCCAGTACGCCCAGGCAAAGCTGATAGTGGCAGGGGGTAGACAGGTGGCCCTGTTTTGCAAAGTAATCGGCGATCCCCAGCATACCGGCATCGAAGATCTCAACCTCCGGCTTGATGCCGCGCTCTAGATACAGGTCGCCCAGCTTCTCGAGAAACTGCGGGCTATTCATAAACACCCCGCCGGGCATCCAGTTGAAGGTACCGGCGTCATAGGAGCCCATCTCGATGCCCTCCAGCTCCTGGTGATGGGCCATCCGCTCTTCATCCGTGGCGGGATGCTCGGCAGAAGCGCCGGAGGAGGTGCAGTTGATAATGACATCACAGTCCTGGTGGCTGCGGATAAGCCGGATGGTCTCCCGGAATTTCTCCTTGTCCATGGCACCCAGGCCGTCGTCGGCCCGCATGTGCAGATGAACCATGGCTGCGCCCGCTTTCCAGCAGGCGTAGGCATCCGCGGCAATTTCTTCCGGCGTAATGGGGATGTGCGCATTCTTGGCCTTTGGGGTGACTGCGCCAGTGAGGGCAGCTGTGATAATAACCTGATCCATAATTTACGCTCCTTATTATTTGTGGTTCCGAGGACGCTTCTTGTCTCTGGCCCGAATCGCTTCATATAGACTGCAAACCGCGCGCCAAGTAGTGCACTTACGGTTTTTGTGCAGGAAACGCATGGAATCCGGCATAATAATCCCGCTTTTGCGCTCAGATCAGGCCATTAGCCTCGCACTTCCTCCCCACACGCATTGCACATCCGCAATTTTTTGCCGATTTGCACGCTTACAGGCTCTTGGCCAGGTAGTACGCATCGGATATCGCCTGTGTCACCTGAGCGGGCTTGACGCAGTCTCCGATAACGTATTGCTCATCCACCACGTTCCACAGCTCTTCCATTACACCGGTACACGCTCTCATTCCCACGGCGCACAGCACCGCGTCAGCGGGCAGCAGGTGCTCCTGCCCCTCCCGGTCAGTGTAAATCAGTCCCTCATCCGTCACGGCTCTGCCGGTTCCTCCGGTGACGGCGGTGACATACTTGTTCAGCTCCTGTCCCAGCGCCATGCCGTGGAACATATTCACATCGGCTGCCAGCGTATCCCGCATCTCTACGATGGTGACCTGTTTCCCCTTCATGCCCAGGTGAATACCGGTTTCGCAACCCACTAAACCGCCTCCCAGAATCACCACCCGTTCTCCCAGAGCGTCCGGGTTCGCCTCGGCCTGGGCCACCGACACCACCTTATCCGACGCAATCCCCGGAATGGCGGGAATCACCGGCTGGGCGCCGGCGGCAATGATAAGGACATCCGGCCGAACCTTCTCTGCCAGCGCCCTGTCCACCCTTTGATTCAGGGTAACCTTCACGCCGCTGCTTTCCACCCTTCGGATAAGGCACTGGGTAAAGCGATACAGATCCTGCTTGAAGGGTACGGCTTCGGCGAATTTCAGCGCACCCCCAAGCGCATCCGTCTTCTCGTACAGCAGCACCTCATGTCCGCGCCGGGCCGCCGTGATTGCCGCTTCCATGCCGGCGGGGCCGCCGCCCACCACCAGAACCTTTTTCTTTCTCAGGGGCGGGGCCACATAATATTTTTCCTCCAGCTCGGCTCCAATCACCGGATTCACCGAACAGCGGTTTGTACCGTTGATTACGCTCTCCCCCAAGCAAACAAAGCAACGCAGGCAGGGGGTGATGTCCTCCTTCTGGCCCGCGTAGGCCTTTTTCGGGAGGAAGGGATCCGCCAGCAGCGCCCGTCCCAGCTCCACGATATCGACCTGACCGGAGGCGATGATCTCCTCACACTGCTCCGGGTCGCCCAGGCCACCCACGCAGGATACCGGCTTGGACACCACCTGTTTGATGGCCGCCGCCAAATATACGTTGCAGCCGTGATCCAGGAACGCCGAGGGATGGGTTCGTACAAAGAGTTCCTGCCGCTCATGGCTGCCGCAGGAGATATTGAACAGATCCACCCTGCTCTCCACCATCCGGGCCAACTCCTTGTAGTCCTCCAGGTGCAGCCCCCCTTCCGTAAAGTCATCACCGTTCATGCGGATTTGTATGGGGAACCCGGGGCCTACCGCCTGGCGCACCCGATCCAGGGCCATCAGGAGGAACCGCGCCCGGTTCTCCAGGCTGCCGCCGAACTCATCCTTCCGGTGGTTTTCCAACGGCGAGAGGAACTGGTTAAAGAGCCAGCCGTGGCCGGCATGCACCATTACCATGCCAAACCCCGCCCGCTTGGCGACATCGGCTGCGGCGCCATAGGCATCCAGGATCTCATAGATCAGCCTCTGGGGCATCTCCAGAACCTCTTCCCCGGAAGGCAATACATCGTGGCTGGGTCCATAAGCGGGGCGGCGCTCTTTTTTATGACCGCCGATGCTGGCCAGGCCGGCGTACTTACCGCCGTGGGACAGCTCAATGTTGGCTACCGCTCCATAACGTGTGATGGCCCGGGCAGTGTTGGTCAGAGAGGGAAGCACATGTGGGTCATCCAGACAGATCTGCCGGTCGTGGGACTGGCCGGTGGCCGCATGGACAATGCTCTCCCCCAAGGTAACCACACCGCATCCGCCCTTGGCTTTCAGCTCATAGTAGGCCATATTCTCGGTCGTGAGATGGCCCCGGGCGGTATAGCTCATGAGGCCGGTGGGGGCGGAGAAGATGCGGTTTTTGATCAGCTGCCCCCCGATCTTAATTGGGGTAAACAGATGGGGATAGGGTGTCATAAATATCCTCCTTTTGTTTATCGCGGCTGCCCGCACGGCTGTCAGGGAACCAGGAAAATCTTGATCCCCTTTTTGTCCCGGAACTGGGCAAACCCCTCCTTCCAGTCGGCCAGCGGCAGCCGGGTGCTCACCAGAGGCTCCAGCATCAGGCTGTTACCCTCCAGCAGCTTCAGGAGGATCTCCCAGGAGGATCTCGCCTGGGCAAAGCCGGCGGTGACCTTCAGCTCCTTGCGCACCACCATATCCATGTCCATGGGTACCGGCTTGCCATAGAGGCCCACCTGGATAAAGGCCCCCTGTTTGCGCACCAGGCTGATCCCCTGGCTCAGGGCCGGGCCGGCGCCGGAGCATTCAATCCACACATCGGGGCCGTAGGCTGTCTCCCGGGCCAGGAGCGCCGCCAGATCATCGGCGTTGTCGCACACCCACTCCGCCCCCAGGCTCTTGGCCAGTTCCAGCCGTTCCCGGTCGGCCTTGGTGCCGCTCAGAATCACCCGCGCACCCCGGAGCCTGGCCAGCTGGACGCACAGCAAACCGATAATGCCCGGCCCGGACACCACCGCCACATCTCCGGCGTGGATCTCCGACTTCTCCAGCACCGCCCGGATACAGCAGGCAATGGGCTCGCTGAGCGCCAGGATGTCGCTGCCCTTATACTGTTCAGGTACTTTCATCGCCGAGTCTGCCGGAATTACCATATATTCCGCCATGGCGCCATCCACATTGACACCGATAGAGGCCTTCTGTGTGCAGTGAACCGGATCGCCCTTGCGGCAATAGTGACACGTTCCGCAGGAATAGGCAATGGACACCGAGATCACCTGATCCCCCACCTGGAAATCGGTGACCCCGCTGCCCACCTGCTCCACTACGCCGGTATATTCGTGGCCCAGGGTAACAGGCACACTATGACTGTACTCCTCGGCCAGAATGTGCAGATCCGTACCGCAGATACCGGCAGCCATTACCTTCACCAGCAGGTCGTTCGGGCCCGGAATGGGCTTTTCCACCTCGCACAGCTGTACTGACTCGGCTCCTTTACCCAACTTTCTCAATGCTTTCATTTCCAGTCTTCCTTTCTTATATCCAACCATGGTACTGTATGACATGGAATGGAGCGGTCCCGCTCCTGCGGTTTTTGCTGCTCTCTTGTTAAGCAAATCCCATGCCAAGCAAAAAATAAACTGATATGTTTCCTTTTCCTCCTGCAATCCCGGCAATTCCAGTCAGTTTAGCCTCTCAAACCAGCCTGAAAGCTGCGATGCCCGACGCTTGCATGGCTGCAAATTTTTGCGGGAATGCAAGCCGAAAAGCTCCGCGTTTCGCACTGTCCCCCTCCTGGAGCGCAGCTGCTCTCCCCTTGCATTTGTGCAAAGTCTTGCGGCGTTGCAAACACTCCGGCCCTCTACTGCTCTTTATCACTGTCCATTTCGTACAGGATCTTCATTAAATTTTTCTTAGAAGTTGGCGGGTTTTCCCTACCTCTTCTCCCCTGTTCTCTCAATTTGGTATGCTTCTTGCAAATATCCATGACCGCAAGCACACAGCGGTCGGTATTCCGAATGTGCCGGGTTTCCCACCTGCCACTTATTCCATCAAGTGTCCATCAACCGGCAGCAAGCAGCCGTCAAAAAAGGAAAAGGAGAATGAACATGAATCACTGGAAAAGCGCTTTGTCTCTCGCCTTGGTTCCTGCCTTCGCCCTGACATTGCTCAGCGGCTGTCAGCAGACCGCCGCCCCACCTGCAGAGTCCTCCTCTACCGGTAAAGGGGGCCATGTCATTGCCGCCAACACATGGGGCGTAGGCGCCTATCCTTTGGACATCATTTTTGAGGCTCTGACTCCCCTGGAGACCTCTGCCGGAGATTTGTCCATCGACTTGGCCAACAACGAGTTTAAGGTGGATAAGGTCGTCACCGATCTTCAGAACCAACTCACCTCGGGCGCAGATGGCGTGCTCTTTTTGGGCATGAGCCAAACGATCTTCCCAACCGTCGCCCAACTATGTCAGAACTTTGAAGTTCCTTTTGTGTTTCATGCCAATATCCCCGCCGATGCCGATTGGCCTGCCATACAGGAGAATGCGTATTATACCGGTGCTGTGATATCCCAGGAATATGCCGCCGGTGCAGCCATGGGCGAACTGGGTTTGGCTGACGGCAACCAGACGGCTATCATTTCCGCCGCTGCGCTGGGCGACTACGTCCATGACCAACGTATCGCCGGATTTACCGATACTTTTGAGGCTGGAGGCGGTGAGGTTGTTTACGTGGCCCACTCTGCTGACCCCTCTGAAGGCGTACAAAAGGCTAATGACTTTATGACCGCCTATCCCGATGCAGACATGATCTACTGCACTGGCGGAGACTATCTGTCCGCCACCATCAGCGCCATGTCCTCCCGCCCTGAAGCTGACTACAAGCTTTATGGCAGCGACATGAGTCCCGAAACTGCCCAGAGTATTCTGAACGGCGATGTAACCGCCCTAAACGGCGGACAGTGGATCGCCGGCTCTCTGGCTGCCGCCCTACTGATCAATCGTCTGGACGGACATGCCATCCTCGATGAAAACGGCCAAGCCCCTCTGTTTGACAATATGAACCTGGTAATGCTGACCAAGGATAACGCCCAGGGCTTCATCAATTTAATGGCGGAAGGCGGTCTTCTGACGGAAGCCGATTTTGATGCACTGCTCTATCGGAATAATCCGAATGTGGACTACCAGAGCTTCTACGATTTTGTGGGCAATGTTGACGAACTGATTTCCGAGCGGATCAGCTAAGATAACCAGCATTAACACTGTGACTTCCGGACGACATGGACGTATCATCCGGAGGCCAAATGGAGGGACTGTCTATGAATAATACCTTAACCCGAGCCCGGAACGAGAGCCGGATCAAGCCGCTGCCCATCATCATCGTTATCGCGGCCCTTGCGCTTCTTGTGGTACTTAACGTGGTGGTGGACGGGAAGTTTCTGACCTTCCAGAACTTCACGATTATACTTTCCGCAGCCACCGTCCCGGCCTTTGTCGCCTGGGGCTTCAGCTATCTGTTTGCCTGCGGCATCACCGACCTGTCGGCGGGCGCCATCATTGTTCTGGCTGCCACAGCCTCCGCCATTGTGGGCAATGCGCTCGGCTATGTCCCCATGTTCATTGCCGCTGTACTGGTCGGCGTGCTCTGCCTGGCCGTCAATATGACTCTCTTCCAGGTCACAAAGATTCCTCCCTGGATTGCAGGCCTTGGCATGACCATGGTCTACGAGACCATCGCCGGCTATTACTCACAGGTACGGGTATCTCAGGGCCTGCGGGTAGAGGGACTGGCCGATGAGATGCGGGTGCTCGGCCGCAGCCCAGCCATCTATATCATGCTTGTAATCGGCTTTATCATCGCTTACGTGACCTATAACAAGACCTCCATCGGTCTCAATGCCCGGGCGGTGGGCGGCAATGCGGATGTAGCTCAGATGATGGGCATCAATACCCGGCGCGCGCTTATGCTGGGCGGACTGATGGCCGGCTTCTTCTTCGGCTTTGCAGGCGTCATGAAGGAGAGCTACGCCGGTTATGTGGTGGCTCAGACCGGTTTGAGCAGCCTGAGCACCGTATTTCAGCCGCTGGCCGCCGTCCTGCTGGCCCAGGCGCTTCAAAAGCATATCAACATTGCCATCGGTATTCCGATCAGTACATTTCTTATCGCTATGATCTTCAACATTCTCACTCTTATGGGCGTTCCATCTGGAACCTTCCAGGAGTTCCTCCTGGGTGTGATCGTCGTCGTTTTCGGCATCACAGCTCAGCGCAATGTGAAGGGGGTCGTAAAATGAGTGATTCCAATCTGATCCTGGAGGTCAAGGGCCTGAACAAGTGGTTTGGGGCCACCTACGCCAATAAGAACATCGATTTTCAGCTTCGGCCGGGCGAAGTACGCGGTCTGGCCGGAGAAAATGGCTCCGGCAAGTCCACCCTGCTCACCCAGATTGCCGGCATTCAGCCCAGCGACTCCGGCGAAATGTTTCTAAACGGAACGCCCTATAAGCCCCGCTCTCCATTGGATGCCACCTCCAGCGGCGTAGCCATTGTCGTGCAGGAGCTGGGGCTCGTCCCCAACCTTCCAGCCGGAATCAACGTCTTCCTCGGCAATACCAAGCGTTTTTCCCGCTTCGGAATTATCAACAACAGGAAGGTTTATGAGGCTGCCAATCAGGCCCTGAGCCAGTGGGGACTTCCCCCCATTCCCTTCCAGCGGCTGTCCGGCGATATGAACGTGGAATCGCGCAAGATGGTGGAACTGGCCCGCGCCCTGGCCTCCGATCCCCAGATCCTCATTTTGGATGAATTGACTCAGTCCCTCTCCCACGACAACCGCACCGTTCTCTATGAACTCATCCGGAAGTTTAAGGAGATGGGCCGTTCCATTATTCTGATCTCCCACGATCTGGAGGAGATGCTGAAGATCACCGACAGCGTCTCTATCCTAAGAGACGGCGAACTGCTTGCCACCGAACGCAGCCAGGACATCCCCCTGGAGGAGCTGAAGATCCGTATGGTGGGCCGGAAAATCGAAGGCGACTATTACCGGAGCGACACCACTCCCCAGTTCGAAGACCAAGTGGCCCTGTCGCTGCAGGATGTCTGCACCGACCATCTCAAGCACGTATCCTTTGACCTGCACAAGGGTGAGATTTTTGGGCTCTGTGGTCTGAGCGACTCCGGCATCCGTGAGGTCGGTCAGGCGGCATACGGCCTGCTCCCGGTGGACAGCGGCGAGGTATCCCTCCCCACTCACAATGTTTCCATCGGCAACCCTTACCAGGCCCTTCAAAACAGGGTGGCCTATGTGCCCAAGGATCGCGACGGTGAGGCGCTGATGATGGGCGCCTCCATTCAAAACAATTTCTGTCTGCCCTCGGTCGAGACCCTGAAAGGGCGCTTTGGTTTCCTCAGCCCAAAGAAGCTGTATCAGGCATCCTCCAAGGCGCGGGAGCAATTTTCCGTTAAATCCACCGGCGTGGATCAGCTGATGAGAGCCCTCAGCGGCGGCAACAAGCAGAAGGTCAATTTGGGCCGCTGGCTCATCAAGGATCTGGACGTTCTCATTGTGGACTGCCCCACCCGCGGCGTGGACATCGGCGTCAAGGCATACATCTACCAGTGTCTGCGGGAGGCCAAGGAAAAGGGAATGGCAATCCTGCTGATCACCGATGAACTTTCGGAAGTCCTTGGCATGGCCGACACCATCGCCGTCATGAAGGACGGCGAAATCTGCAAGCTCCTCCCACGCAGCGCAGAGCTGTCTGAAGAGACCATTATTGAGGTGATGACATGAAAAAGAAATTCAGCATCAATACGCTTATTCCCATTCTGTCCTTCCTCATCCTGTTCTGCGTATTCCTCATCGCCACCCGCGGCACCCTGGTCACTCCCCAGAATATTTCCAACATTGTGAGCCAGGCTTTTCCCGTTATCATCGGCGGTACCGGCGTGCTCTTTGTCACCGCCATGGGCAGCACGGATCTATCCGTCGGCGCCAATGCCGCCCTCTCTGCCACTCTGGGCGCCATGGCTGCCTCCCACCTTGGCACCTGGGCCATTTTCCCCGTGGCCATCGGCACTGGCATGCTGGTGGGCGCGCTCAACGGCCTGTGGAACTCCCGGTGCAAGATGCCCTCCTTTATGATGACTTTGGCTATGCTCATCGGCCTGCGGGGTCTGCTGAACTATTTCCTGGCCTCCAACCTGATTTACGCCCCCACCGTGCTCATCGCGTTCAACACCTTCCCCGTCAAGCTGGCCATCGTGGCGGTGCTGGTCGTCATCTTCTATTATGTATTTGAGTACACCAAGATTGGTTACTACTGCAGGGCTATCGGTGAGAACGAGCGCACCGTGATTGCCACTGGCATCAATGTCAAACGCATCCGTATGACGGCCTTTATCATCTCAGGCTTCATGGCTGCGCTTTTCGGCATCATGCAGATTGTCAACGTAGGCGGCTCTACCAACTCCCTCTGCCAGTTTATGGAGATGCGCATCCAGATGGCTATTTTCCTGGGTGGTGTCAGCGTGTCCGGCGGCTTCAGCGCCCGGATTTATAAGCTGCTCATCGGCTCCTTTACCATTGTCATGATTGAAAACGGTCTGACGCTCTGCGGGGTGGACTCCACTCTGTCCAGTGCTATCCAGGGCATCCTGCTGATGCTTGTGCTCTTTGCAACCATCTATTTTGAACGCCGTTCCGTTGCCAGCAAGATTCACCACGCCGTAAACGCCGCAAATGCGTAAAGCTTTGAACACAAACAAAAACGAACAGGAGGAAACAAACAATGAAAGACATTATGGCTGATTACGTCAAGCTCCCCGAACTGGAAGAATACAGGGAGTGGTTCAAGGATCACTTTGATCTGTACCGGGAGGACGGCATTCTTCAGGTCACCATGAAGACCAATGACCACCCCATGTGCTGGAGCGGCGCCAATCATCGCGCCATGAGTCAGCTCAGCCGCATTATCTCCCTGGATCGCAAGAACGAAATTCTGATTTGGACTCACAAGGGCGACAACTGGATGATGGACAAGGATCCTCACGGCTGGAGCACCTACGCCAAAGAGCGCTTTGACCATCAGTACATCGACGACACCAACCTGATCAAGAACATGATTTTCGACATCGACATTCCCACCATCGGCGCCATTCCCGGCCCCGGTTTCCACTGGGATTCCGCCCTGCTGTGCGATATCACCCTGGCCTCCGAGGACGCCAAGTTCGATGACGACCACCTGTTCTTCGGCCTGGTGGCCGGTGACGGCATGTTTATGCTGATGCAGCACTTCCTGGGCACAAAGCGCGCCAACTATCTGATGTATACCTGCCGCCAGTGGACTGCCCAGCAGGCCCTGGACTGGGGCTGGGTCAACGAGCTGGTGCCCAAGGGCAAGGTTATTGACCGCGCCTGGGAGATTGCCAGAATGCTGAAGACTCTCCCCCGTGAGACCCGCACCATCCAGTCCCAGCTGTGCAAGCGGCCTCTGGAGCGCCTGCTGGTCAACGATCTGAAGCTCCACACGGTCAGCGAGCAGTACTCCACCATGACCCGCATCGCTGCCAGAGACTATGGTGAGAAGCAGACCGACGAAAAGGACATGTCTATGGCTCATCACTATCGCTATGCCACCAATGAGCATGATGAGCTGCTCCAGTCCCCCATCCGGAGCTGGGATGAGATTCGGGAAGACATGGTGGCCTGGGGTGAGCGCACCGGCTATCAGGATCCCGACAAGGTCTACGGGGAATAATCGCTTCTTCCGGCAGCAATGGAAACGGGGAGCGGCTATGCCGCTCCCCGTTTCCTCCATACTGACACATTTACCACATAGGGAGAGCCTTTTCGATGCAAGAGGAACTGTTTAACCGATATTTTATTCTTATCTGGTTCAGCATGCTGTGTCTGATGCTAATTCAGAACCTGATGTGTTCTGGCATCCCGCTTTTTTTCGCCAGCCGTGGCTTCTCTACCTCCTTCGCCGGTCTGCTCGGCTTGCCCTTCGCCCTATTTGGTATTCTGGCCCGTACTACCGGAGGCTATCTGATGGATCGGTTCGGCCGCAGAGTCATCATGATCCTGGGCCCTCTGCTGATGGGCATCGCCTCCCTGCTCTTCCTGCTCCTCCCCTTTGCCCCCTTGATGCTCCTCTTCCGTGGACTTCATGGGGCGGGTTTTTCCATTGGGCAGGCGGGTTCGTCCACTGCCACTATAGATGTAACCCCTCGGGAGAAAAGCAGCCTGGGGGTAGGCATCTTTTGGGTTTCTACCGCTCTGGCGATTGCTGTGGCAGGCTGGCTGATCGAAATTTTAGGCAGCGGCGGCACCTATGACCGTATTTTTTACTTTTCCTTTGCCTTCGGCGTGCTGGGCGCCATACTGGCCTTTCTGTGCCGGTATGAGGAAGGCAGGCCGCCTGTTGTCCGGGAACCCCAGGAGGTCAATCCGCTCCACGGCCTGCGGAAGTTTTTGTATCCCGCCGCGGCACGCCCTGCCGTTATTGAGTTCTTCGTTATGCTGGGGGTGTCCTGCTGCAATATTTTTATCTTCACCTACGCCGTCCTCCAGGGCTATGCCAATCCCAGCTTCTTTATGGTCGTCGCGGCCCTGTCCATGACCGTCAGCAACCTGGCCTCCGGCCGGCTGCTCAGGGCCTTGGGCCACCGAACTCTGCTGTCCATCGCCATGGTGCTCAGCGGAGCCCTCATCGCTCTGATCGCACTGGTACCCTGTCAGGCGACCTTCTACCTGGGCGGCATCGGCTTCGGCATGGCTCAGGGCTTTTCCTTCCCCATTCTTACCCTCCTGGCGGTAAACAATGTCCCTCAAAACCACCGCGGTACCGCCAACAGTACCATGTTGATGGCAGGCGACTTGGGGGTTGGGCTCGGCACTCTCCTGTGGGGGATCTCTATCCAGTTCTGTGGTTTCCATGTGTCCATTGCCTTGTCCGGCCTGGCCGTGATCCTCAGCGGTGTGCTTAGCCTGCTGTTCTACTGTCGTTGTAAGCCCTGACTGCGTATTATCTCGTCCGTAAGTGAAATCACCGCTCCAAGAACACCGGCAAGGGACATGTTCCGGTAAGGGCCGTCTTTTGTTGTACATAAGCTCGATCATGCTGTATCCGCACTCCTCAGCCTTTTGTTATCCCCTTTTTTCTGCATTGCAGTTTTGCTCTACTTACATATCAGCGCCCCCTGTTGCAGATAGTTCTACCTGCAACAGGGGGCGCTGATCGTTCCATGCCTTTTCCGGCCCATTTCAAAACAAGATGTCTGGTTCTTGTTTTGATTGCCTGTCTTCAACTACACGCAAGTCCACCCGCCGTCGCAGGGCAGGGTGATACCGGTAATATACCGGGACTCCTCGCTGGCCAGGAACACCACTGCGGCATCCATATCGCCTACGGTGTTCAGATCCGTTGGCGTGCCGGCCCGCTGCATGGGAGTCATACGCTTGATAAATGTCTGGGACTCTTCCATCAAATCAGCACCGTTAGACTCAGAAGGGAACATGCCAGGGCAGATATTGTTTACCGTCACCCCCTGGGTGGCCCACTCGGCGGCGGCGGCCCTGGTTAAGTTGATCACTCCGCCCTTGGCGGCCTGATAGCCCGCCAGAGGCACTCCCAGGTTTCCTACCATTCCCATAGCGGAGGCAATATTAATGATACGTCCATAGCCAGCCTCCACCATCACCTTGCCAAATGCCTTCATTACCCGGAACAGGGAGCACAAATCCAGATTTACCACTTTGTCAAAAATCTCCTGCGGCATATCGACGGTTGGGATGGAAGGTCCTCCATTACCAGCATTGTTCACCAAAATGTCCACTTTTTTGTAGTGGTTTACCACAGTTTCTACCGCATTCTGAACCGAGGCCTCGTCCGAGATATCGCACACAACCGGGAGGCACCGCCCCCCCAGGCTCCCGATTTCCCTGGCTGTCTCAGTCAGCTTATCCGGTCTTCTGGCCAGAATAGCCAGATCCACGCCCTGCCGGGCCAGTGCGATGGCCATTCCTCTGCCCAGTCCTGCCGTACCACCGGTGACCACCGCCACACGGCCATGCAGATTAAATATTCCCATAGAACGTTCTCCTTCCAATTACCAGTTGGCATGTCCCCCGTCGATCAGGATGTCCTGTCCGACGGTGTAAGTAGACGCATCGCTGGCCAGGTAGAGCACCGCTCCCTGGAGCTCCTCCACCTGGGCCATGCGCATAATGGGCTGGGTATTCTGGTAGCACTCCAGCATCTCCTGGGACATTCCAGCGTGGAGCCCGGGGCTGTAGCAATAGCCCGGAGAAACCGAATTGACCCGGATGCCATACTGGATCACCTAGGAGGCAAAATGCTTGGTGAAATAGAGCACCCCCGCCTTGGACACACCGTAAGAGGAGTCGTCTTGGGTATGTCCAAGGGGAGCCTGATTCACTATGTGTCCTGTCAGGGAGGCAGTGTTGATGATGCTGCCTCCATGGCCCTCCCGCACCATCACCCTGGCCGCCGTGGTCGCCACAATGTACTGGCTCACCAGGTTGATATTGAGCACCTGTTTCCAGTGCTCCAGATGATCCATGTTATGCTCGGAGTCCCAGGCCTCCAGATCGGGGACAAGCGCCCCGCCCACGCCCGCATTGTTGTGAACCACATCCACGCTGCCCAGTTCCTTCTCGATGGCGTCAAACATCTCTGCCACCGCCTTGGCATCCACCAAATCGCAGCCGTAGGCCGCCGCCTTTCCCCCATAGAGGCCGGCAAATTCCTCCGCGACCTGCTTGGAGCGCTCCAGGCACTGGGGCAAATCCACGATGGCTACATTGGCGCCCGCCTGAGCAAACGCCAAGGCCGTGTGATAGCCGATGTTGCCCGCCGCACCCGTAACTACAGCTGTCTTACCGTCCAGTCGAAAGCGATCCAGTACATTTTTCTTAAATTCCATGTTGTTTCTCCCCTTTTCTTAATCAATCAGCTCGTCGGCGCCCACGTTGCCGAACACCGCTTCCCAAGAGCGCCGCACATCCTGATTCAAATTTATAAACAGGCGGGCATTAAAGCAATTCTCAAAATCCTCCGGATCCAGCGCAACGGAAGTAGCGCCCGTGCTCATGAGATAGCTCAGTTCGTCCGGAGTTCTGGGGGCACAGGCCATGATACGGGCCGGGCTGCCGGAAACCTGGATAAACTTGTTCAGGGCGGCAAACACCGCCTTGGCATCCACTCCGCCATACAGGCCGTGGTCGTCAGCTCCGCCCATGAGCATGAAGCAGTAAAACACGGAGATGTATTTCACACCGGACTGCAATGCACACATACCCTGGAGGGTAGACATGACCTGTGTAGCACAGATATCCACATCCGCAGAGAGCTTCTGCATCGCCCGGATGCCGCCCGTAGTGGATGGGATCTTAATGATTGTGGGTTCCCCTGCGATCTTCAGAATCGCTTCCGCATCCCGCATGATCCCGTCATAGTCATTGGAGGGGGTTTGGATGAAGAGCTTGCGGCTACCGGTAGCCGCCCGTAGCTCCTTTACAATGTTGGCAAAGTCCGTCCGTCCCAGCCGTGCCACCATCTGGGGATTGCAGCACACACCGGCAAAGGGGTAAACGTCAATAAGCTTTTCCACAACGGCTGGCTTTTCGGTATTCAGGTAAATATCAAACTTGGACATGTTCGGCCTCCTCCTTGAAGCAGTGACAATATATCCTGGCTCAGTCCCGGGTCTGTTCCGGGTAAAAATATTGCAGATAGCCATCAGGCAGTTTGGTCATTGCGGAATCCGTGCGCAGTTCCATGAAGAAGCCCAGTTTATCCTTGGTATTCATATAACACCAGCTTACCGGCCCCACCTTTCCCTGGCAGGACAGTTCCACTCCTGCCCTCTCATAGTCCTGAAGGGTGCTCTCCCACTGCTTTTCTGGAATCTCCCGGAGGATGTGGTGATAGCCAATTCCGTGCTCCTTCAGAAAATCAAAGTAAACCAAGGGCCCCTTTACCGGCTGGATAGCTTCCCACTCAATGTTGCCGCACACCAGAATGGCTACCAGGAAGGAGAAGTCCACATTCTGCAGCCTTCCATCTACCCGAAAACCGGGATCCACTACAGTTTTGTTATTTTGGCACCCCACCTCCCAGGGGCCGATCTCCAGCAAATCAGTAATGGTTTCGATGGTTTTACGTACATCCGGAGTGGTAATATTGATCTGCGCAATCCGCATGGGCACCACATAATTCGGGTCAGGCGTCTCACTCTCCCCGGTAATGATTTCAAAGAGAATGCCCAGGGTATCAGTGAGGTCCACCCAGGCTGCCTTGCAGACGGGCGATTCCATCCGTTGAGCAATGTTGATTCCCTTGGACTCAAGCTTGGCTAAAGTGGTATCCCACATCTGGCCTGGAATTCGCTCCCGCACACAACAGATACCCTCGCCAAACCGGTCCAGATACCGCTGGTAGATGGTGTCTCCCTCCACCGGCTGCACCACCTGTAAGGAGGTATTCTGGTAATATATTGTGGTGCACATCTGTGTATAGGCAATTTCCTGTTTTCCCACTGTCAATCCAGGATGGTTCTGTTCCGTCTCGGTGCGTACCTTCCCAGGGACAACGGGAAATACCAAGCTTAGATTGGCCAGCTCTTGGAATATGTCTCGGCTCACCACAGTGATCTGGTCGAAGTTTCTTCCCTTAGCTCTCTCTTGAAGCTCTTTAAAATTCAATGTTTTAACCTCCTTATCATTTCTATTGTTTTCTGGTTCCTTTTGCTCTTTCATATTGCAATTCACATGCCAAATAATTTAGTACTGCTTTGGTACCCGCAAACGTTCAGAAACACATGTCTAATCCCGCTTCTCTACTACTCTAGAAGACATAGCCGGCCAGTACCGTCCTTGCATAACTGCAAATTTTTGCGTAACTGCATGTTCCTACAGACAATAAATTATTTTAAAGATTTGTTGCGTTCTATTCTAGACTCTAGATCTGGCACAATAAATTCCAGTCTTTTGTATTGCCGATACAAAAGATTGGGAAACCCTTGATTTACACTAGTTAGGTATACGAAGCACTCTTTTTTCTCTATTTCAGATATCATGCACTCTTCAATAGAAAAATGTATTGTTAATGTATGTCGTTCTATGCACGAGGACTTTTTCCCAGCAGCTAGTTGAACATCTACTTTTTATTTGAACATAACAAAACCTCCATAACATTGGGTAAATGCCAATATTATGGAGGTTTTATAAAAAAATAAGCTACATTTCAGCCCTGCAGTACAAGACCAAAATGTAGCTTTTAACTTGGCATATGCATACGAAAAAGATTCAGCATTTCGCTGAAGCAGCCTTCTGGCCGGCGGCGCTTTTGCGCCGTACAAGTGTTTTGGCCGAAAGCCAAAACCTTGGCGCAGGCGGAATTCACTTCCGCCGAATATGTAAAGTCCCCACGGTATCCATAAAATAACCACACCAAAAGGTGTGGTTATTTTTATGTCTTGTGTTGACAAAAAAGACGCAGACCTGTAGCCGTTGCAGTACAATGGTTTTCAAGATTAATTTAGAAGATATGGGTACCCTCCTGCGCCATCAACGCCTGTTCCATCTTGTAGTGCGGCGGCAATTCTGGATACTTAATGTCCATTGCCAGATATAATTTCAAATCAGGAGATTGAATGATTACATTTTTCATAGCCGCAAGACGTTCGATGACTCGGTAGAACACAGCTGCTCCCGTGTCCTTATACAACTCCATCAGTCTTGCAATTGTCAGCGGAATGACCATGATGGAGGGGATATCTGCAACAAGATCCCATTTCTGTGCGATCTCTAGCTGATAGAGAGCATCGATACCCAGATATAGTCCTTTATCGGAAGCCTGCGCCTTTCGCAATGTATCCTCTGTCTGCTTTGTCCATGTGAGCCCTATAAAAGGATGCTCTCTCGAGATTTCTTCCAGCGGCGTGTGGGTCCTAAAGCACTCTATGAGCTTACGCAGGTCGTCCGCCTTATGGGCGGCCGTGTGCGACTGGGAGAAATATTGCGTATAAGCTTGCAGGTGCTCTGCTGCCTCTTCAAAACGTAGCAGATGGAAAGTCGACACCGCCAAGTCATACTCCAAAATTGGATCCGGCGACTCTTGCTGTAATTCTTTGAACAGCTCCACCACCCGATCATAAAAGCCAAGGGCCATTAAACAATCGCTCCGCATGATTATCTCCAGTTCTTCTGGAAGCTCGTACTGCGAGGCGGCAATTTCTAGAAATTTCGCGGCATCAGCTGCTTCCTGATGCTGAAGTAAAATAGTGTGCAGATGGAAAAAGAATCGGGAGGGAGCTTCCTTTATCTTCTCCGGTGCACTTTGCAATATATAAGCAAATGCATCCGTGGCCTCGACCCAGCGTTCCTGAGAAAGCCGATATTGTGCCAATAATTCCATGTGGTCTAAATCTTTATAATGCCAAAGACGCTCTTCCAGATAGGGGTCAATCTCCTGCTGCCGGTCACTCAAGTTCAAAAACTGTGTGTAGTGCCAATCAGCCTCTGCTTCATCGGAGCGAGTGGGCTTTTGGACCATCTGAGGCATATAGGTGTACATGAGGCGGCTGGTGGCGTTGATTTTGCCGAACATCCGATACGTTTCCGGCGAGTGGCTCTTCATGTGTTCCACCAGTGTGTACCCCGGGTAGATCTGGTCCAGGTGATTTATAAATTGTTCCAGCGATATGACCTCACATAGCTCCTTCAGATCCCCAACAGGGAAGGAAACAGCCTCATCCACCCATTCCCGGCGGAGAATGCACAGCCGCCACTCTTCCTGATAAGCATAAGAAGAGTCCTTATGGAAGGCGGAACGGGTGCCAGGACCATCGGCGCTGGTCCAAGCGTTTTCATAGGTGACACCTCCATAAATGGCGTATTCTAAGGCCTGCCCCGTCAGCGCTGTCTGGAGTGCTGTTTCAAGCCGCCGCAGAAACTCCTCTGAGTCCCGGAACCGAATCACGACTTTTTGGGCGTTGTCCTTGTCGTTGAAGTTAACCAACTGCCTGCTGGGTTGCTGAATCGTTTTGGCGTCTTCATCAATCTGAAGTCGGTAGAGACAAAAAAGGTTATTGTATCCGTAATTTTCACTGAGCAGCGGCACATGATTGCCCATAACTTCCAATAGATCCTCGCTGAAATGAAAACCAACCTGCCGGAGGCGGTTTTTGGGAATCGTCCCACAGACACCTTCCATTGGGTCTTTTTGGGCCTTGTTTCCCTCTTTCTGTGCGCCTTCCTCGAGTGTCCTAAAATAGCTCAAAGAGTTCATGTAGAGATTGCCATCCAGAAGGGACTGAACAAAAGCCGGGTCAATGATCTTAAAATACTCGTAACGCATGACCTATTCTCCTTTCGCAACGATGTGTCAGATGAGCTCTCCATAGATCTCAAGGCAGCGCTTCTCCCGGCGTCGGCGTTGATCCTGCGTCATGTGTATCTCGCCAATCATTTTTCCTAAGTCTGTCTTGTTATACTGCCGGTTGATCCGCCTTTTCATTGCCCGGGGTATGGGATATAGTACGTCGGATGCCTGGATCGTAATTCGTTTGCCGTCGATAGAAAAACCGTTTAGCGCCTCCTCATACGCTTGGAGTGTGGGAAAAAAGTTCTTGTCCACCTCTTCAAACTCATATACACTCTGTACATCATCGTGTGAAAACACAACAGTGCTCTGAATTCGCTGAAGAATAGGCAAGGCCTCAGCAATTCCTTCCTGAGGAAAAATCTTCTTCCCACCGTCCATCATGTCATAAATTCGTTTTGATAGCGTCACTGATTGTCTAAAGCGCAATTTCTCAAAATGATCGTTCTGCTGCATTGGTTGATTCTCTCGCATGGGATAGATGTAACCGCGCTGATATTGACATCGGTAAAACGGCTGATACCCAATTTGGAATGATGTACCATCCAGCGCACTTGAACTTAGCGGATACGGTACGGCTCTTGTGAAAACATCTGGATTTCGCATGCCGAACCCAATGCTCCCCATAGGAGCCAAATAATCAGTCACCCAGTCCGGCGAGTGAAAGATCATGCCAAAACGAGGATTGGCATCCGCTGTTGGTTCTCTGTCAATATCCTTTTGTGTTAAGGGACGATAGGAATCCGTGTCCCAGTCATACTGACAGGTTGCAAAAAATAACGCGACTCTGGCATCATTCGTGATATCCAGTAGCGACGTCTCAAAACCGTAATGCTGGGCCAGCGCCATGTAATTCACATCGCTGAGTTTGGCCTCCCAATAGGGGACAATATCGAACTGCCAGACAAACTTCCTAAATTGCCAAACACGCATATAGGCGACCGCTCGGTACAGCTCTGCGTCTTGCAGTGACAGGTTACGTCTCTTAATGGCCCGGTTCAAAGAAGGCAGGGAGTGTGCATACTGCTGTGGTTCTCCCCGGAACAGGTGACGCCTGCTGGGAAATGTAATCATGTCACCGTATGGGCACCCCGTCACCGTTCCACCCAAATTCAGCACCCTGAAGTAGTCCAGAAGGAAATTCCCAGGGTGTTTGTCATAGTATTTTGCTTCCGCTTTGACACGCTGCGTCCAGGCATCGTCCTCTTCTGCCAACGCCAATAGCTCCTCAATTTCTCCTTCAGTGAGGTCATATACCTCGTTGGAGAATGTGTCCCCGATTTTCAACCAGCCAGTATCGTCACGTCTCATGGGGTCTTCTTTTAAGAGTATTCCTTTCTCCAGCAGAGCGAACTGCTCCTCCGCATCCATTCTGGGTAGCTTACACTTCAGCTACAGTTCCTTGTATGGCCATAACGCTGGTACAGAAGATGATTCTCAGACAATACTTGCATTTTGTACTAGCCCTAAAATCGCTAACCTCTCTTTCGGATCTAACCATAAATGGAAATCTGCCGCAATTTCAGGGTAAGCACTCACGCCACCGCCTTTGCCCTGTTTTACGTGTATCCCAACCGCGTGGGTCTTTCGGATCCACAGAGATGGAGTAATTGTAAGCGATGTGGTATGTCCCTGATGGATCAATTCCGCACAGGCGCTATCATCAAAGCCTTCATTCATATCATTTTCCCATTGACGAAGAAACTCCAATGTGTTCCGGCTACGCATCCAGCTTTGGATCACATATCCAGGAGACTCTTCGGAATATTGCCTTGCCAATTCTGTCAGCGAAACCATTCCATCATGGGCCAGCATCCGCATATACAGGCTGATAGTCTCATGATAGTCCCTGATTTTTTGCGTGGCCCGTAGCCGCTCCTCATTCAGCGTATCATAAAATTTCTCTTTTGCTGCGCTGGCCGCTTCCGCATCGACCAGACCTCTGGTCAGAAGGGCATCAATGGCAGACTCGTATTGAAACGCCAGGCGTATATAGCGCTCATGAAGTTCATTCTCGTTCATAGCCCATTCCCCTTTTTTTACAAGTATAACAAGAGGAACGGGCTCTGTATAGTCTCATCAGGCCAAAAATGAAGGAGATCGGTATGTGACTGCCTTCCGAGGATGACCAGCCGTCTCATAGTCTATGTTACAACGCCGAGCCTTCTCAAACTGAGTGTCCATGTATACCTTAATACCCAACCATGGGGATATACTTTTTGTTCGCCAGAAGCTTATCTACGGCCGCTCTCGTCCACTTCGCTTTTCCAGTCGGAGAGGCCACTCCTCTTTTGAACAGCAAATCTACGATCTTACCCAGGCTGGCTCCGGCGAGATAATCATCAAAGATGCCACGGACAATATCCGCCTTTTCTTCATGCACCGTGATTGTTCCATCAATCAAAACATAGCCATATGGAAGTTTCATAACTGCCTCACTTTCTAAAACATCAATAAAAGCAGGTTTTAGGGAGAGTCAATCCTCCTAAAACCTGCTTGTCGATCCCATTAATATATAATCATGCTCAATTATTGAGCTAATCTTTGTGCATTTTCGCCATAAAAAGACAAAACCTGCGTATAACTATCGTTATACGCAGGTTTTGTCTACTTTGGTGACCCGTCGGGGATTCGAACCCCGGACCCACTGCTTAAAAGGCAGTTGCTCTGCCGACTGAGCTAACGAGTCATTTGGCTGGGATGGCTGGGCTCGAACCAGCGAATGCGGGAGTCAAAGTCCCGTGCCTTACCACTTGGCTACACCCCAATCTGGCTGGTTCTAAAAGCAAAGGACCGGAGCGGACGCTCCGGCCCTTCCGCCTTAAGGGCTTATGGGGTGGGTGACGGGACTCGAACCCGCGACACTCGGAACCACAATCCGATGCTCTACCAACTGAACTACACCCACCATATCGAATGGCTTTAGAAAACGATGGCACGCCTGAAGGGACTCGAACCCCTGACCCACTGCTTAGAAGGCAGTTGCTCTATCCACCTGAGCTACAGGCGCTTATGGAGCGGGTGATGGGAATCGAACCCACGCGACCAGCTTGGAAGGCTGGGATTCTACCATTGAACTACACCCGCATGGGCGCTGATCTCTTTGGCATGTCAGCCAGAAAATAATAGCATATCTCCGCATTCTTGTCAATGCTTTTTTCGAAAGATCTCGCACTTTTTCCACCGCCATCGGCCTACTCCCGTCGCAGCCGGGGATACATGGCCCCGCTGCCGCAGACACGGAAAAAATGCCGCCCAAGGGTGGCACTTCGTAAAGAAGTGCCACCCTTCGGGCTACCTGTAAAGAAATCTCTCTATGTGGGACGGCTATGCCGTCCTTTTCTTGCGCTTCCGCATGGCCTGATAGTAGGCCATATATTCCCGTTCCAGCGTTTCCGGCTCCGGCGCTGTCCAAAGACCGATGGTGCTGTAGTAGATGTCCACCCGCTGATGCCGCTTGCCGTCTATCTTCTCCGGCTTGGATACCACGATCTTGTCAATGAACTCGTGGACGATTTCAGGTGTCAACTCCGTCAGCCGGGTCACCTGTCTGGCCCGCTGGATGAACTTCTGCAAATCATTGTCTTTGTCGGCGGTAGCGTTCAAGCTGTCCTCCAACGCTGGAATATCCGCTTTTAACTGCCGCTGCTCATTTTCCAGTGATACCGTCAGCGTGGCAAAACGTTCCTCGGACAGCAGGCCCTTGGTCATGTCTTCGTAGCTTTTCTGGATAAGCTGGTCAATCTCTGCCACCCGCCGCTTGGCATTGTCCAACTCCCGGCGCTTGGCGGTCAGTTCTTTCTTCTCTTGCAGACCGAACCGCTCCATCTGCTCCTGGGCAAACCGCTTTTCATAGACCTGGATGTACCACAATAGCCGCTGCAAACCCTCCAACACTAACTGCTCCACAACACTTTCCCGGATATAGTGAGCGGAGCATACACTGGAATTCTTACGGTAGCTGGAGCAGAAGAAAAATGCTCCTTCTCGCTTATAGTTGTTGGTGCTGCTGTAATACAGTTTCTCCCCACAGTCAGCGCAGTAGAGAAACCCAGAGAACATACTCACGATGCCGGTACGGTCTGGTCTGCGGCGGTGTTGACGAAGGTTTTGGACAAGGGCAAAGGTTTCCCGGTCAATGATGGCGGGGTGGGTGTCGGAAAACACTTTCCAATCCTCCTGCGGCCTGTCCAACTGCTTTTTCAGCTTGAAAGACTGGCGGCAGGTACGGAAATTCACAGTATCACCCACATACTCCTGCCTGTCCAGAATACCCGCCACCGTGCCGGAACTCCAGTTACAAGGGTAGGCGGGAGGCTTTGTAGGGCAATTTACACCCACACTTTGAAAATACTCACTGGGAGTCATCACGCCCTCAGAGCGCAGTTTCTTGGCGATTTGAGTAGGCCCCAGGCCGCTGATCGACAACTGGAAGATTTGCCGCACCACCTTTGCCGCCGACTCGTCCACGATCCACTTGTTCTTGTCCTCCGGGGCTTTTTTATAACCGTAGGGGGCGCTGGTGGTCAGGGGTATCCCGGCGTTGCCACGGCTCTGCATAACACGGCGTACCTTATCGCTCGTATTTTTCGCGTGCCATTCATTGAACAAATCCTGCATGGGCACAATGTCGCTTACTCCGTTGGCGGTGTCAATGTTGTCCATGATGGCAATATAGCGGATATTCAGCCGGACAAAATCTTCTTCCAGAAGCTGGCCTACCACAAGACGGTTGCGGCCCAGCCGGGAGTGATCTTTTACAACGAGATTTGCCACGAGCCCCTGCTCGGCCAGTTCCATGATCTCCATGAAAGCCGGCCTTGCGAACGTAACCCCTGAGTAACCGTCATCAAACATGAATCGGGGATTTGGCAGGTGGTTGTCTGCGGCGAATTTCTCCAAAATAGCTTTTTGATTCTGGATGCTGCCGGAGATACCCTCTTTTTCGTCATCACGGGACAATCTGGCATAGAGGACAGTGATTCTCTGTCCATTTGGCTGCTTTTTCTTCAAAATGGGCTCCTTTCCGCAGCCGAGTGTGATATGAATTGCAAGGTGTTATTATTATACCACACCCGTCGCAAAACTTCAACACTTTAACGTGCGATATTTCGATTGAGGATGCGGATTACTTTCTTCTCCATGGGTTCAGCGGTGTCACCGCTGAAATGGGCGTTGACGGTGTAGATGGTGCCGCCGACCTCCCTCTCAAAGCTGATAGGCAGACTGTATTGATGTTCTTTCAGCCAGTTCAGCCGTTCCTCATGGGACAGACCGGCAAGAAAAACCGCCGTTTCATCTATCCGCTCCATCACTTCATCGTAAATTTTCGCTTCCTGCTCAGTCAATTCCAATCTGATAACATTCATCTGACCCTCACTCCTATCTTTCGTTCCTGTTCCGCTCGGCGGTGCTGTTCCTCGTTGGCATATACCATGTCCATTGTGTCATGAATTTTGGCGGAGCGTTCCTCAACGCCTGTATTCAGCTTCAATTTCTTTCGACAAGCAGAAATTTGAGCGGTTATTGCCTGTTTTTCGCCCCGTAACCGCTCTTTTTCAGCGGGTGACGCTCTGCGTATCTTGTTTTGCAGCTTTGTCCGCTGGACGGTCAGCGTGTCCAATTCACCTTGAATAGCTTCACGGGCTGAAAGAAGATCATCCAGCGTTTCAATGCGGTTTTTTGCCAGATAATCCACCTGGGCGGTGATTTCATCCAGCTTCCGCAGTTCTTCCTGCATGAATGGGCTGGTGGGCTGATAAGTTGTCCCTTTGGGTAAAATGCCGAGCTGGTACTCCCAATAGAGGAACAGCCGGTAAATTTTCGGAGTGCGCTGAAACGGCACATAGACCCGCAGTTCCTCGGGCAGTTCCGGGGCAAAATTAACGGTGGGCCGCTTGTTGCCAAAGCTGGCCCGTGCGCCCAGGCTGCGCCTGATGTTCTCCGGCATCCACCGCTCGTCCAGCGTGTCCAACCGGGTGAAGTGCTGGTACTGCGGCAGGCGTATCTTCCAGTGCTTCCCCGTGAAGTCGGTGATGTAGCCCTTGCGGCGGAGATATTTCTCCATCATCTCTACCGTCCTGCTCCCGTTGAAGGCTTCCCACACGTCCGCCCGGTAGATGTTGTAGCGGGTAGGCTTGCCGTTTTGTTCGTCCAGCCAGACCGGGCGGCTGGGGGCCTTGCGGCCATGCTCAATGACGGACAGACCGTATTCCCGGCAGAGCCGGTCTGAGGTATCCCGGAGGCGCTGCTGCTCGGCCTTGGAGTAGTTATACTTTTTGCCGTCCCGGAACGAAACAGAATTGAAGCAGAAATGATTGTGCAGGTGGCCTTTGTCCAGGTGGGTGGTGACGATGATCTGGAACTTGTCGCCCCACATCTCCTGTGCCAGCTTCACGCCGACTTCATGGCACCGCTCCGGGGTGACTTCTCCCGGCTTGAAGCTCTGATAGCCATGCCAGGCGATGTAGTTGTCCTCTTTGCCGTACCGCTGTTTGGTCAAGATCATTTGCCGCAAAGCCGTTTGCTTCAGGCAGTTGATGGCGGTGACAAAGGAGCCGTCCTCGGTTTTCTGCGGGTTCTGGATGTACGAAAACACATTGAAGAAATCTTCGGTGCCCCTGGGGACAGTTTTCTCCGGGTTCTCCACGTAGGCGATCAGGTCGCTGAGACTGCCTTTGATGTGCCATAGGCTGGTGGTCGCCATCACGCCACCCCCTGCAACAGCAGGACGAGCCGTTCAACCCGAGAACATTCTTCTGCTATCTCCGGGCAGTAGACCGCCAGCCGTTCCAGCTTGTCATGGACTTCATATAGGGCGTCCAGCAGCTCCCAAAACTCGGGCGGCTGCTTGGGGCGGGGTTGTCGGCCCAAGCAAATCTGCCGGAAGTATTCGGATTGGGTCAGGCCGCACAGGGCGGCGTCATGTTCCAGCTTGGCCTTTTCTTCTTCGGTCAGTCTGATTTTCAGCCGTACTTTTTCATCGTTGGTGCTCAAAATAATTCCTCCATTCTATCAAATTTCCACCGTGGGAGGGGGTATTCAGGGGTCTCCCCTGGAAATGGATTTTGCCCCATGGGGGGCGAAATCCGATGCTCGCTATCCCCGTGGACAGGGCAGCAGCGGGTAACGGCGTTCTGCCGCCACGCAGAATTTTCCTCCTACCCCCTACTACAACTTTTAGTGCCCAAAACGGAACTTTTTTCTTGAGCCATTTTCAAAAATTTTGTTTCCCTCGGGCAAATAAAGAAACCGGCTACATACACAACCGCACCAGCAGGATGCCCTCACCCCGCTGGTGTTCATTTTGGTTTGTGTATGTAACCGGCTTTATCTGTATCAATCAGATCAGCCTATTCAGTTGGCGCTCCCATGAGGGAGTATTGTAGGATACCACATGGGAAAGCGGTTTGTCAATTACAAATTGGCGGATTTTATAGATTGCTCTGGAAAAATCCGCCTTTCTATGGTATCCTGTAAAAAAACAGTTGGGGGAGTACCGCCATGACAGATACACAGCGCCGCGCCGCCGCGAAACAGTTTGCCGCCGACTGGCAGGGCAAGGGCTACGAGAAAGGCCACAGCCAGACCTTTTGGCTGTCCCTGCTGCAAAAGGTCTACGGGGTGGAGGAGCCGGACAAGTTCATCACCTTTGAAGATCAGATCATGCTGGATCACACCAGCTTCATTGACGGCTTTATCTCCTCCACCCATGTCCTGATAGAGCAGAAAAGCTTGGGGAAAGAGCTGAACAAGCCCATCAAGCAGTCCGACGGTTCCCTGCTGTCCCCGTTCCAGCAGGCTAAACGCTACGCCGCCGAGTTGCCCTACTCCCAGCGGCCCCGGTGGATCGTGACCTGCAACTTCGCGGAGTTTTATGTCTATGACATGGAGCGGCCCACCGGAGACCCGGAGATCATCAAGCTGTGCGACCTGGAAAAGGAATACTACCGCCTGCAATTCCTGGTGGACACCGGGGACACCAACATCAAAAAGGAGATGGAGGTTTCCCTGCAAGCGGGCGAGATCGTGGGCGTCCTCTATGACGCCCTGCTGAAGCAGTACAAAGACCCGGAGGCCGAGGATACGCTGAAAAGCCTGAATGCCCTGTGCGTCCGGCTGGTATTTTGTCTGTACGCCGAGGACGCCGGTATCTTCGGCAGCAAGAGTATGTTCCATGACTATCTCCGGGATATTCCCGCCAGCGGCGTCCGCAGGGCATTGGTGGAGCTGTTCCGCACCTTGGATCAGAAGCCGGAGCAGCGGGACAAATATCTGGCGGATGACAACCCGGCGCTGGCGGCGTTCCCCTATGTCAACGGCGGCCTGTTCAGCGACGAGAACATTGAAATCCCTCCCTTCACCGAGGAGCTGAAAGCCCTCCTGTTGGAAAAGGCCAGCGAGGACTTCAACTGGTCGGCCATCAGCCCCACCATCTTCGGGGCGGTGTTTGAGAGCACCCTGAACCCGGAGACCCGGCGCTCCGGCGGGATGCACTACACCAGCATTGAGAACATCCACAAGGTCATTGACCCGCTGTTCCTGGACGGCCTGCGCTCGGAGCTGGAGGAGATCAAGGAGATCGCCGTGGACAAGATCCGCAAGGCCAGACTGAGCGCGTTTCAAAGCAAGCTGGCGGGGCTGACCTTCCTTGACCCTGCCTGTGGTTCCGGAAACTTCCTGACGGAGACCTACCTGTCCCTGCGGAAGCTGGAAAACGAGGTCTTGCGGTGCTCCACTGACCAAATCAGCATGGATTTGGAGGGCATTATCCAGGTGTCCATCGGTCAGTTCTACGGCATTGAGATCAACGACTTTGCTGTGACTGTGGCAAAGACCGCCCTGTGGATCGCGGAGAGCCAGATGATGAAGGAAACCGAGGACGTTGTCCATATGTCCCTGGACTTCCTGCCGCTGAAATCCTACGCCAATATCACTGAGGGGAACGCCCTGCGGCTGGATTGGGAGAGCGTGGTGCCGAAAGCTAAGCTGAACTATATCATGGGCAATCCGCCGTTTGTGGGCGCTCAATATATGAACAAAGCGCAGAAAGCTGACTTAATGAGCACTTTCTGCGGAAACAAGAAAGCTGGGGTTTTGGATTTTGTAGCCGGTTGGTATTATAGAGCGTCCGAATTAATGGCCAATTCATCTATACGAACAGCTTTTGTATCCACAAATTCTATCACACAAGGTGAGCAGGTATCTGCCCTATGGAAACAGCTCTATGAAAGATTCAATATTCACATTGATTTTGCCCATCGCACTTTTAGGTGGGATAGTGAAGCCAGCATAAAGGCCCATGTGCATTGCGTGATTATAGGATTTAGTGTGGCTGAAAGTAGTACAGTAAAGCGAATTTTTACTGCCGAAAGATACCAAGAAGCACAGAATATTAATCCATACCTTATGGATGCTCCTACGATTTTTATAGAAAGTCGAAAAAAGCCGCTCTGTGATGTTCCAGCTATTACTAAAGGATGCCAGCCAACCGATGGAGGCAACCTAATCATTGAAGCTTCAGATATTGAAGAATTTTTGAAAAAAGAGCCAAATGCCAAACAATATATTAAAAAATTGGTTGGGGCAAGGGAATTTATAAACAATCAAGACAGATGGTGCTTGTGGCTTGTTGGCATAAGCCCAGCTGAATTGCGGAAAATGCCGCTGGTCATGCAACGAGTAGAAAAAGTCCGTGAAATGAGACTAAACAGTTCTGATGCAGGGACAAGGAAACTTGCTGAAACACCGACACTTTTCCGTGAAACATATAATCCAAAGTCGTTTATTATCGTCCCAAGTGCTTCTTCTGAGCGAAGAAAGTATATTCCTCTTGGATTCTTGGGAGAAGATACGATTTCAACAAACCTAAATCTGATTATCCCAGATGCAACAATATATCATTTTGGTATTTTAACCTCTAACGTACACATGGCTTGGATGCGAGCGGTATGCGGCCGCCTGAAAAGCGATTACCGTTACTCCAAAGATATTGTCTACAACAACTTTCCCTGGCCCACCCCCACCGACGCACAGAAAGCCAAAATTGAGCAGACCGCCCAGGCCATTCTGGACGCCCGGGCGCTGTACCCGGACGCCAGCCTTGCCGACCTCTACGACGAGATCGCCATGCCCCCGGAGCTGCGGAAGGCCCACCAGCAGAACGACCGGGCCGTCATGCAGGCGTATGGGTTCGATGTGGCGACGACTACCGAGACGAGCTGCGTGGCGGAGTTGATGAGAAGGTATCAGAAATTAGTGGAGAAATTGTAATGGACAACATTGAATTGTCGATAAAAGCATACATACAGGCCCGGAAAAGGCTACAGTGCAGTTATGACAAATTTATCATGCGTTGCAAGAATGCGGGGCCCAGCACAGTAATACTTCTTGAAAGTGTAGAACCTTTTGCTGCGCTGAATGAAGCAATTTTTTGGGGGATTTCACTCTATGAGCGAAAGATTAAAAGCCCAGGTGATTTCATGTCAGGTATAAAATATATTAGCAATATTATGAAACATTGTGAAAAAGGCTTCCCTGTGTTCTCATTCTGTCATCCCGCTGCAAAAATATCAGTCAAAGCGTATGATACTCCCAATGGGCCCGTTATTGAGGATGCTTTCATAGAGGCTGACCTAGCTTTTGGAAACTTAGATAGAGTTCCAAAAGGCAGAGGCAAGAATTCACAACGGGAAAAGTATAGACAGAATGTTCAAGGAAAATCTATCCCTGAAATTATGGATAAACTTGACAAATTGTTGATGGAGCTATACCCACAATACCCATGGGAGACTACACATGGCACGTAAATAGAATCAGGGTAGGTTTATACTGTTATGCTAACCTACCTCCACCGACGCCCAGAAACCAAAATCGAGCAAACCGCCCAAGCCATCCTGGACGCCCGTGCCCTCTACCCGGACTGTTCCCTTGCCGACCTCTACGACGAGATCGCCATGCCCCCGGAGCTGCGGAAAGCCCACCAGCAGAACGACCGGGCCGTCATGCAGGCGTACGGGTTCGATGTGGCGACGACTACCGAGACGAGCTGCGTGGCGGAGCTGATGCGGATGTATCAGGAACTGACGAAGTAATTTTATACATTGAGAATTGAAAAGGTGAGTCGAATATGATGTTTAACATGAAAAACATTAAAAAATCTGACTTGCAAGCGCTTATTGATAATCAAGTGTTTGAAAACAGGGAATTGGAGTATAAAGACTACTCATTCGTGGGTGGAAAGTTACCGGATAAGCAAAGAGACAAGTTTATGAAAGAGATTGCCGCATTTGCAAACACAAACGGTGGCACAATTATCATCGGAATGCAAGAGGACGAAAATCGCCTTCCTACAAAATTGAGCGGCGCTGGTATGAGGCTGGGAGATTTTGACGGCTGGCTTTCCTCGTTCAAACAGATGGTATTATCACGTATCCGTCCTCATCTGCATGGAATAGAGTGCGTGCCTGTTGTGCTTGAGGATAATAATATTGCGATTGTCATTTCTATCCCTAAAAGCTATGCACGTCCACATAGCTTTTGGGATGGTAATAAAGATGAGTTTTTTATGCGCCACGTCAATGGCATTATGTATATGGACATTGATGACCTGCGAAAAGAGTTCTTGTACACAAATGGATTGCAAGATAAAATCAGAGAGTTCAGGCGTGAGAGGATATCCCTCATTTTAGCCAATGAATGTGTCGGAGATTTGGGAAATCTCGCTAAACTTGTAATACATATTATTCCTGAATGGAGTTTTGAATTAGGAAATATTGTGGATTTAAAGCAACTTTATATGAATAGCTCTGTGCATCCTCTTTCTGGAAGTAGCTGGAATTATCGGTATAATGCAGATGGTTACTGTATCTTCGGGGCAAGTCGATTACTTCACTATATTCCGACCTATACTCAATTTTTCCATAATGGTATTATTGAAGCAACAGAAGTCCGAAGTATTTCGGGATATGAAGATAAAGAAGTATATGATTGGAGTGCGTTGCAAGGACAGCTAATGCGAGTTATTACAGATTATGGTTCCCATCTGGAAATGCTGAATGTTCCTAAGCCGTGGCACATTTCAGCCACTTTATTAAATGCAAAAGGCTATGTTACCAGTACTGGTTGGGATATGTCAGCACCAATCGACAGAGATATTGTTAACTCACTTGAGGGTATTTGTACGGAAGATTCCCCCATACAAGATGCTCTCAAAGTGGTTTTCAATTCGCTATCAAATGCGTTTGGTATAGCTTGTGAATAAGGAAAATATCATAAGTTTCCATATGAGAAAATCAATTGGTTATACATGGGGGTAATAGTAGGCAATGGATTCCAATATTGAATATATTGAACTATTATCAAGAGGGGCAAAAGCATGGAATGAGTGGAGAATTAATAATCCATTTAAAACGCCGTGTTTACGGGAGATTGACTTTGTTCGTGTGTTTTCTGGCGATGATTTCTATGATTTGCCTGAATTCTGTGGTGTGAATTTTAGTGATGTTGATTTTAACTGCTCCTCTTTTCGCAATTCAACTTTCTGTGATTGCACCTTTGATGGCGCGAAAATTACATTTTCGGATTTAGTTGATGCATACTTCCAATCGTGCACATTCAAAAATGTGAATATGAGAGTGTGTAAAATTGGAGACGCTCATTTTATTGATTGTATTTTTGAAGATTCGGACTTGTCATATTGTTCAGCAGAAAACACGTCATTTCATGGATCGTCTTTTAAAAACACAGCGTTAGAAAATATCAGCTTTGTCAAAAGCGACTTTTCAAATACAGTCCTTGATGGATGTCGGGTTTATGGAATATCATCGTGGAATCTTAATCTGGATAACTCAGAACAGCGAAATTTGGTCATAACTAAAGAGAACGAGCCTGAAATTACTGTTGACAATATTGAATTGGCTCAGTTTTTGTACTTAATGATTAATAATGAGAATTTGCGAAACATTATTAATACCATTACTTCTAAGGTGGTACTAATATTAGGAAATTTTTCTCCTGAGGGAAAGGAAGTTTTGGACAATATCAGAGCCCAGCTTCGCAACTATGATCTGATTCCTGTCATGTTTGATTTTAGCAAGCCAAATTTCCGAAATCTAACAGAAACAGTCATAACTCTTGCCTCAATGTCAAAATTCATTATTGCAGACATAACTTCACCGAGAAGTATTCCTCATGAATTGGCAACACTTGTAAAAGAATTTCCCTCGATAGCAGTTTATCCTATCATACAAGGAACTGAAACTGAATATGGAATGTTTCAAGATTTAGCGAATTATCCTTGGGTAAAGGAAATCAGAAGATATAGTGCGGAAACCATTGATGAAATGGTGAGAGACATTTCAGAAAGTTTATGATAGCATAGCAATAGGGGCACAAGGCCATTGCCTTGCGCCCCTATTGCCGTATAGTTTTCCACTTAAGTAAAAATTAGTTCGGTAATGATCACTTCTGTTACCCGATTTCGGACGCTATTCATTCGCCTGACCCACTCGATCTGATTTTCAGCTTTGAGTTGTTCGGTAATGCCCTCTTGTTCTGCCATCTGCTCCACAAGCTGAGAAAACATGGCCTCTGCTTGAGTGCCAATTTCTGATAGGTGTCTATTTAACTTGCCAGACAGCAGCAGAGCCGTATAAAGGGCCTGACGGTGTTTTTTTAGATACTGTCTCCGCCGATGTCCCCATATACTGATGGCGGGGAGTTCGGGCACAGACAGATCGGGGAGAAAGTAATCGCCCTCTTGATGATAGGTTCCACCCATTTGTTCAAAAAGCGACTTTTCCATGATATAGTCCTCCGATAGTTCAATATTTCCTGCAATTCAATCACTCTCGGCTGACTTTACAAAAGTTTTGGGAGGAACTTCCTTACGAAGTTCCTCCCAAAGGCGGCATTTTTCTAGTCGTTGGAGAGCAGAATGCGGTCGTTGTCCAGGTTCTTCCCCGCGCCGGCACGGAAGCGCTCCAGCAGATCGTCCACGGTGAGGCCCTTACGCTCCTCTCCGCCGATGTCCAGCACCACCCGTCCGGCATCCATCATGAAGGTTCGGCTGCCCAGCTCCAGGGCGTTTTTCATGTTGTGGGTGATCATGAGGCAGGTAATGCGCTCCCCCTCCACGATTTCCCGGGTGAGGCGGAGCACCTTCTCCGCCGTGGCAGGGTCCAGTGCGGCGGTGTGCTCGTCCAGCAGGAGCAGCTTGGGGGGCACCATGGTGGCCATGAGCAATGTCAGGGCCTGCCGCTGACCGCCGGAGAGGAGGCCCACCGGCTGGCGCATCCGGTCCTCCAGGCCCATGTCCAGCCGGGCCAGCTGCTCCCGGAAGAACGCCTTGTCGGCCTTGGAGACCCGGCTGAAGAAGGCCCGCTGGTGCTTGGCGGTGCGGAGATAGGCCAGGGCCAGGTTCTCCTCGATGGTCATGTGGGGGGCGGTGCCCCGCATGGGATCCTGGAACAGACGGCCGATCTGGCGGCTGCGGCGGTAGGCGGGCAGATAGGTGATGTCCGCCCCGTCCAGGCGGATGGAGCCCTCATCCACAAAGAAGTCCCCCGCCACGGCGTTGAAGAAGGTGGACTTGCCCGCGCCGTTGGAGCCCACGATGGTCACGAAGTCTCCCTCGGCCAGAGTCACGGACAAGCCGTCCAGGGCCTTCTTCTCGTTGACGGTGCCGGGGTTGAAGGTCTTGGAGACCTTGTTCAGTTCCAGCATTTACTTCTCCCCCTTTCGCCCGGCCAGGGCGCGGCGCTTTCTGTTCTGGAAGGCCCACCACTGCCGGATAGAGGGGGCTGCGATGGCCAGGGCCACCACCAAGGCGGTCACCAGCTTGAGGCAGTCCACTGGCACCACCTTGGTGTAAAGCACCAGAGCGTAAACGAGACGGTAGAGGATGCTGCCCGCCACTACCGCAATGGCCCCCCGGAACATGGCGCCCCGGCCCACGATGGTCTCACCGATGATCAGGCAGGCCAGGCCGATGACCACGATGCCGGTGCCGCTGTTGATGTCAGCAGTCTTCTGGGCCTGGCCCACTACTGCGCCGGACAGGCCGGTGAGGGCGTTGGCCACGCACAGGCCGATGGTGATGGTGAAATTGGGGTTGATGGAGGAGGAGCGCACCATGTCCCGGTTGTCGCCGGTGGCGCGGATGCTGAGGCCCAGCCGGGTGCCCAGGAAGGCCACCAGCAGCACACCCGCCAGCACGGTGATCCCCCCGGAGAGGAGGATGGGGTTCCAGTCGCCGCCGATGCCGGTGGCGCGGAAGAGGGTGAAGATAGTATCCTGCTTGAGCAGGGACTGGTTGGCCTTCCACCCCATGGCCATCAGATTGACGGTGTAAAGCCCCGTGTTGGTGACGATGCCCGCCAGGATGGAGGGCACCCCCAGCTTGGTCTGGAGGAAGGCGGTGACAAACCCGGCGCAGGCCCCGGCCAGCATGGCGGCGGGGATGGCCAGGAAGGGGTGTCCCGCGGCGGTGAGGGTCACCGACACGGCACAGCCCAGGACGAAACAGCCGTCGGTAGTCAGGTCGGCGATGTCCAGCACCCGGTAGCTTAGGAACAGGGCCATGGCCACCAGAGCGTACTGGAAGCCCAGCTCCAGGGCGGTTTGGGCGACGTAGAGCACGGAAAAACGCTCCTTTCACAGGCCAGCGCCCCCGGCGGGAGCCGGGGGGCTGGCTTTGATTTGATCTCAGTCCTCAGTGGTGGTGACGGTGGTGACCTGTCCCAGGCTTTCAAAGACGGCGGGGTCGATGGCCAGGGCGGCGGCGGTCTCGGAGTTGACGGTGATCAGGCCGCCCGCCACCTGGTAATAGTCCTCCAGGCCGTCCATGCCCCCGGTCATGGCCTGGTAGGCCAGATCGGCCGTTTCGGCACCCAGGTCGGTGTAGTTGACGCCGCAGGTGGCAAAGGCGCCGTTGCGCACGAAGGAGTCGGCCCCGGTGTAGTGGGGGATGCCGGCGGCGATGAAGTCCTCATAGATGGCCAGCTCGGCGGCCATGATGATGTTGTCGGTGGGGGTGAAGACGGCGTCCACTCCGTCGGCAATCAGGGAGCTGGCGGCGGCGATAACCTCGTCGTTGGTGTTAGCGGTGGCCTCGGTGTAGGCCACGCCCTTGGCGTCCAGATAGGCCTTGGCATCCGCGATGGGCACCTCGGAATTGGGCTCGGACAGGGAGTAGAGCAGACCCACAGACCCAATGTCTGGATTCTGGGTAAACATCATGTCCAGAATCTGATTGGTGTCCAGGGCATCGCTGGTGCCGGTGACGTAGTCCATGCCGGTGAGCTCCACGGTCTCCGGATAGGAGATGGCGGCGAAGATCACCGGGGTCTTGCTCTCCTCAGCGGAGACGGCGGCCACCTGGGCGGCGGTGGTGGCGATGGGGATAATGGCGTCCACACCGTCGGCAATGGCCTGGTCGGACAATTGGCGCAGGACAGTCTGATCCCCCTGGCCGGAGGTCACCTCATACTCGATCGTGATGCCGTTTTCCTCCGCGATGGCGTCCAGCCGGGCGGTAATCGCGTTGGCGATCTCGTCCAGGGAGGCGTGATCCATCTGCTTGATCACGGCCACCTTATAGGTTTCACCGGCGGCGGGAGCGGCAGTGCCGGACTCCACCGGCTCCCCCTGCGCACCGCAGGCAGAGAGGGACAGGGCCAGCGCGGCCGCGGCGGAGAGAGACAGGATTCGATTCAGCTTTTTCATGTTTGGTTCCTCCCAATCAAAAATTGGGGCGGCAGATGGTGCAGGATGTAAAAAAACGCTTCTGCCCCATTGCTGGGACAAAAGCGTTTCAACACTTCTGCGATACCACCCAAATTGACGTCAATAACGTCCACTCGCTTCACGCACCATCATGCGTGCCCGATGGATAACGGGTGGGGTCCCGTCGGCATCTACTAGGTTGCCCGTTCAAGCCGCCCTCGGAAGGCCATTCGCCGGTCTCCTCTGATCCCGATTCCACCCTCCGGGACTCTCTTTGCATCGGAAACGCCGGGTACTTCTCTTCCTCACTGGTTTACCATGTGTGGTTGTTGTACCGTATTATACGCACCTGTTCCGGCTTTGTCAACTCTTTTTTTTGCGCAGGAAGGAGAATTTGGTCTCAGAGCACACCACGGCGATGAAGATCAGCGCAAAGCCCACGAACATGAGGGGGGTGGGCCGCTCATTGGCGAAGAGGATGGAGAAGAACACGCCGAAGGGGGCCTCCAGGGAGAGGAGCACGGCGGCGGTGGAGGGGGCGGTGTACTTCTGGCCGATGTTCTGGAACAGGAGGGCACCGCAGGAGGCGCAGATGACCAGGTACGCCAGGCCCATGATCAGGCTGCTGTCAAATACGCCGGGCGTCAGCGCCGGGCGGGTGATCAGTACCCCCAGCCAGGAAAAGAGGGCGAAGGAGGCAAACTGGAGGGTGGTGAGGATGAAGATGTCCCGTCCCTCGGAGTACCTGGACACGGCCACGATGTGGGCGGCGAAGAAGAAGCCGCCGATGAGGGTGAGCACATCGCCCATGTTGAAGGCGGAGGCGTTGTCCCCGGTGATGGACACCAGGGCGATCCCCCCGATGCACAGGAAGGCGGCAATCAGGTTGAACCGGTCGGGGCGGCGCTTGGCGATGAACCAGTACAGGAAGGGGACGATGACGCAGTAGACGGCGGTGAAGAAGGCGTTCTTGCCGGAGGTGGTCTGCTCCAGGCCGAAGGTCTGGAAGGTGTAGGCCAGAAACAGGCAGAAGCCCATCACCGTGCCGCCGATCAGGTACTGCTTATCCAGCACCTTCCACCGCCGGATGAACACCACCGCCAGCACCAGGGCCGCAAAAGAAAAGCGGATGGCCAGCAGCCAGAAGGTGGGCAGCACGTCCACGCTGGACTTCATCACCACGAAGGAGCTGCCCCAGATGATGGTGGCCAGGATCAGCAGCGGGCTGGCGAAGCGGGCCAGGACGCTGCTCTCTTTGTGTTCGGTCATGGTTGTACCTCTCCTTTGACTATGATAAAATCAGGTTTACACACATTCACCGGGAAACGAGGGTTCGAGCATGTACTTATTCGACTTTGACGGCACGCTGGTGGACTCCAACGGCGTATGGGTGGAGATTGACAACGGCTTTCTGGCCCGCCGGGGGCTCACCCCCACCCGCGAATACAGCGACACCGTGGGCCACTCCATCTTCCCCATCGCCGCCCAGTTCACCAAGGACTACTACTGCCTGGACATGACGCCGGAGGCCATCATGGCCGAGTGGCTGGACATGGCCCGGGACGCCTACGCCCGCCAGGTGCCCATGAAGCCGGGGACGGAGGCGTTCCTGGCCCGGTGCGCCGCGGCCGGGGAGCCCATGGCCCTCCTCACCGCCTGCGTGCCCGAGCTGTGCCGGGCCGCCCTGGCCCGCCACGGGCTGGAGGGATACTTTCGGCAGATCATCTTTGTCCAGGAGCTGGGCCTGGAGAAGCGCAACCCGGAGGCCTTCACCCGCTCCCTGGCCCTGCTGGGGGCCGAGGCCGGGGACTGCACCCTCTTCGAGGACTCCCCCGGCGCCTGCCGGGCGGCCCAGGCTGTGGGCATCCGGGCCGTGGGGGTGTTTGACCCCTTCTACGCCTCCTATGAGGCGGAAATGCGGGGGTTCTGCGACCGGTATATCACCAGCTTCACCGAGCTGCTGTAGGGGGCGGCCGCAAGGGCCGCCCTTATAGGTCTGGGGCTGCGGCTCAGACCTTCTTCATGTACTGGGAGGCGGACTTGAGCATCAGCTTCTTAGTGCCCACGCTGTCGAAGGCGATCTCCACCAGGGCGTCGCCCCCCATGGGGGTGACTTTGGTGATGAGGCCCCGGCCGAAGGCCTTGTGCTGGACGCTGTCCCCCATCTTGAAGCCGGGCAGGGCCCCACCGGCGGGGGCCCGTCCCGCCGCGGGGCTCTTCCAGTCGGGGGCGGGCGCGCCGGCAGAGGCCGGGGCGGCGGCGGA